>Ga0192243_10043_pt1 | contig 55634 bp, 49 predicted proteins | sample Koala_Koa27_K3_FD_131233 | JGI IMG/M metagenome (GOLD analysis project Ga0192243, IMG submission 131233) | Enriched cells from koala feces incubated with labeled cellulose particles, San Francisco Zoo, California, United States - Koala_Koa2-7_K3 ... | reverse complement strand
ATTGTTATTTCCTGTTACTGTTATAGCTGTATCTACTCCATTTATAATAGAATCTCCCTGAACATGAAGAGTATTTCCATCTCCCTCTATTTTTACAGTATTCTCTCCTGAAATTCCTCCATTTACTACTGTATTGTTGAGAGTAAGTGTTGACATATTTTCATTCATAACTACTGCTGTTTGATATGCATTGATTATAGAGTCTGTTATTTGATTTCCTGTTCCTGAAACCTTTAAAGTTTCATTTTTTCCATTTAATATTGAATTATCAAATTTTTCTACTTCTCCTGCAAGTAGAAAACTTTCTGTTTCAGTTGCTTTTCCTGACTCTCCATTTAATGTAGCATTTCTTATAGTTATATATTTTTTTATTTCTTTTCCATCTTTATCATATCCTACTACTACTTGTGCAGGTGAACTAATTGCTTGACCTAAAGTTATTTTTCCATCTTTTCCAATGTATAAACCATAGTTATTTTTTGTACTTATATTCCCATTGTTGTTATATACAACATCATCTCCATCTGTTGCAAGTATTCCATAGTTGTCTACTGTATCTATAGTTGCATCTGATTGAGCTGTTATAGCACTATTTTTCCCATAAATAACTCCTATATTAGTTATGGTTGTTATTTCTGTATCTGAACCTTCATTACTTATTCCATAACCATTACCAGTGCCAGAACCACTTATTATTCCTATATTTTCTATATTTCCCATTGTACCTGAAGAATTATATATTCCAGAACTATTAGCAGAACTAGAATAACTTATTATTCCTGTATTTATTATATTTTCCATTGTACCTGAAGAATTATATATTCCATAACCATTACCAGAAGCAGTACCAAAACAACTTATTACTCCTATATTCACTATATTTTTCATTGTACTTGAAGAATAATTATATATTCCATAACCAGCACCAGCACTAAGACCAGAAAAACCATTTATTACTCCTGTATTTTTTATATTTTCCATTGTACCTGAATTATATATTCCATAACCAGTTCCATAACCAGTTCCACTTATTACCCCTGCATTTTCTATATTTCCCACTTTGCTTGCTTCATTATATATTCCATAACCACTACCAGAAGAACTACTCATTATTCCTATTACTGAACCATTATTTACAAAATTCACATTAGTCAATTCACCACTTAATCTAAGTCCATAACTTATCTCTTTGCTCCCATCTTTCCCATTAGCTGCATTTGATGACAACATCATATTGTTTGTATAAGTTTTAGTTGCAGTATCCCAATTATTATTATTGCTATATGGATTTTCTGTATCCCAATTTCCATCAAAAGTAGTAGTACCATCAATACTAAATTTAATTTCTTTACTATCTTCTTTTATCCAAAGATAATTATCACCTGTTGCTCCCATTACTGCTGTACATGACAATAGAAATCCTACTACTGCACCTATTGTTATATTTCTTCCTCTTCTTTTGTTGCTGCTTTTTACTGCTTTCATAATCTTTTCAATCATATTTTTCCTCCCCCAAGTTTGTTTTTATATATTTTTTATTTAAGTTTTTTTCTTTAATTTTCTATTCTACAGATAAGATTTAAGGTTTCATTATATTTTTTGATGCTCTAAATCTTACTACCTTTTTTGGATAGATTTTCATTATCTCTCTAGTCGATGGATTGCTAACTACTCTCGGCTTTCTTTCCAATATTTCAAATACACCTCTGTTGACAAATGTTACTGAATCATATTTCATCAAGGCTTCCTGCAAGGTTTGTGTAAATATATCTATTTCTTTTAGTGCTGCCTTTTGCGTTATCTTTCCCTGAGTTATTGTTTTGTATATCTTTGCCAGTTCTCTCTTATTCATCAGCATCATCTCCATTGACAAAAGTTTTTAAGCCTGTTCCTGTTCTGAATCTTATTTTTTCCCTTGCTTTTGTCACTCTTTCTTTTTCCATTCTCGGTGTCATTATTTTTCTGGGAGCTACCTCTTTTTTCTCAAATACTCCCCAGTCTTTTAATGATACTTTTCCATCTTCATCTAATACCTTCAACGCAACCGTCCAAAACAAGTCTATCTTTTCTTTTGCTTCCTTAATGTTCCTCAAACAATTTCTATCTCTATAGAACTTTATAAATTCCCCTTCTTTCATTACTTCCCCCTGTTATTATTATTAGAACTTGTATCCTATTCCTGCTCCTACTATCCATTCACCTTTGTTTCTATTTTTTCCACTTTCATTGTGTGAATCTCTCTCTACTGAATAACTTCCTTTTACATCAAATAGGATTCCACTTTCAAGTTCAAGTGCATACTTAGCATTTAATCCTATGCTATGTTCATTTTTATGAGCAACCAAAATATCAAAATCGCTTCCACCTTTAAATCTTCCTGTGATATTTTCTTCATCTGCACCAGTAAGAAGTCTTGTATAGCTTACCCCTGCTGACAGTGTGCTTTTTCCTTTCTCATGTGGTATTACTTTCTTAAGGTCTACTCCCACTTTAGCTGCTGTGTAGTCAAATGATTTTGAATCTGTTTCTATTGCTAATACTTTGCTTCCTTCATCTGCACTATCCTGCTTGATATATGTATATGACAGTGTTCCGTATGGTTCTAAGAATAAATTATTCCCAATATTATGAGAATATCTTCCATTTAGGTAAATATCATATGTCATATCGTTGTAATTATCTGAATATTTCATCACTGGTTCTGCCAGACTAGAAGCCACCTTATTTACTGCAATTCTATCTGCATCATAATCTCCATACTGTAGTCCTAATCCTCCTGTTACTTTTAGATTTCCTACATACTTCTTAGCATATGCTCCCATATATAGCGCATCTCCATCTACCTTTGAGCCATTAGACAACTCAGATTTAAGCTTGTTTCCTCCAATTACTACTCCATAAGCTAATGTATCTGATACTCCGTATTCTCCAAGCATATATGCTCCAGTTATTTTAGTATCTGCGTCCATATTAGAACTTCCTATATCATATGTGTAGTACCCTTTTCCATAGTATGTATCTTTTGTTCCACCATCTACATGAGTTAATCCACCCATTATCAACCATTTATTTAGCTCTGGTTTGAATTGATTTTCTGTTGCTATATCTCTAAACATTCCCACTGACTTTCTTGAAAGTTCACTTGAATATGAGTATGGATTTCCTGCATAGATGTCATTTAAGTATCCTAAGAATGTTGAAAGTTTCTCATTGCTATCTACATTAAATTCCTTCACTCCATCTACAACTCTCATACTCTGATATATTTTATTTAATTTTTCATAATTTACATCTTCAGGTGTATCAGGTGACAATGGCAGTTCAGACTTACTTGTAACAATTACTTCACTATCACTATCATTCTTTCTTTTAACTGAATGAAGTACTGAAGTTGTATCTAAAGTAAATTTATCACTGTATTCAATATCTGTATTTTCTACACCATACATACTATCTTCAAGCTTCATTTTAATATCTATTTCACTTCCCTCTCCTACCCCATTAAGAGCTAAAAGAAGTTTTCCTCCATCTGATTCTATTGCTCCTCCTGTATTACCTAATAGAGCATGTGAATTTTTATTTGTTCCATCTATTCTTAAGATAAGGTTTCCATCTTTTCCTATTGTTATCTTGCTTACATCTGTTACTTTTAAATCTTCTACTTTTCCACTAGCATTAATAGTTTTCTCATATAGAGTAACATTTGTATTTATATTCATATTTTCAAATCCAGTTATATTATGTAGGATTCTTACTCCTTCACGCTCTGATGAATTTGATTTAGCACCTGAACTTATTCCAAAATTAAGAGTATCCTCTCCATCTCCACCATCAAGAGTTCCATTGATTATTGTGCCATCTCCAATTGTAAGGGTATCAGCTCCATCTCCCATATCTATCTTTCCATTGACTACAGTATTTTGAGTTGCATATTTTTCCACTCCATTAGTATCTGTATATTTAATTTTCCCTGATTGAAGTATTAGATTATCTCCATTGCTACTTCCTAATATAGCTGCCACTTTAGTACCAGGCTTAGAATCAACCTCATCTATTCCACCATTTACTATTGTTCCTGATAAAGTTAATTGTTTATTTTCTCCTTCAAATACAACTGCTGTTCCATAGGCATTGATTATTGAACCTGTTACTTTATCATTTAAGTCAGTAACCTTATATGTATCTTTCAAAGCATTTAATATAGAATCATTTTCATTTCCAGTGAATGAATTGCTTCCAGTTTCATTTTTTATTGTCATTTTCCTTGTTGACTTAACAGTTCCATTGTCATCATATTCCTTTATATCTTCCTTTACTTCCTCTTGAACATTCTCTTTATCAACTATCTCCTTTCCATTTTTTATTATAAGTCCATAGTTATTCATCTTAGCTATAGTTCCAGCATTTACATCTTGATCTTTTCTATTTACAAGTATTCCATAATTATTTACTGTATTTATAGTTCCAGAGCCATCATTCTTTATAGCATTATCGGCTCCATAAATAACTCCTGTATTTATTATATTTTCTATTTTCCTATCACTTTCATAACTAGAATTATTATTATATATTCCAGCACCAGAACTAGCTGTACCAGAACCAGTACCAATTATTACTCCTGTATTTGTTATATTTTCCAGTGTAATTGTATTAGCTATTCCAAAACCAGTACCATCACTATCGCTAATACCAGAACCAATTATTATTCCTATATTTGTTATATTTCCTATTTTTCCAAAATTAGCTATTCCAGAAGCATTACTAGTATACTCACTAGGACTATAACCACTTATCAGTCCTGTATTTGCTATATTTCCCATTTTACCTGTATTATATATTCCAAAACCAGAACCAGCATCACTTATTTCTCCTGTTATTGAACCATTATTTATAAAATTCACATCAGTCAAGTTACCACTTAATCTAAGTCCATAACTTATATTGCCATTCCCAATTGTCCCATTAGCTGCATTTGATGACAATAGCATATTGTTTGTATAAGTTTTAGGTTCAGTATCCTTATCCCAAATATTTCCAGCATTTTCATATGGATTGTCTGTCTTCCAATCTCCATCAGAAGTAGTAGTACCATCAATACTAAATTTAATTTCTTCACCATTTTCTTTTTTTATCCAAAGATAGCTATCTGCTCCCATTACTGCTGTGCATGACAACAAAAATCCAATCACTGCTCCTATTGTTATATTTCTTCCTCTTCTTTTGTTTCCCCTTTTTACTGCCTTCATAATCTTTTCAATCATATTTTTCCTCCCCCAAGTTTTTTTCATATATTTTTTATCTAACTTTTCTTCTCAATTTTCTCCTCCAAAATTTAAATTAAAATTGAGAATTTAAATGTAGAAATTCAGCCAATTGCTGAGAAAAGTTCCCTTTTATGTATAAACAAGAACTTTTTAGCAAAAAGCTCGTTTTTTCAACCTTTTAATACTCTATTTTTTCTCCCTCTTAATGCCTCATCAGAAGCTCTTCTGTCCTTGTCATTTTTCTTGATTCTGATTCCCTCAGTCAGTGTTTTTATATTTTCTGTTCTGAATTTTACTCCTATTGTTTTCATAATTTTTCCTCCGTTTTTTTATTTTTGGGTAAAAAAAAGACTGCAGCTTCTACTACAGCCTTTTTTCTTTAAGCTTCTGGTGTATTATTTTTTACATAAAACTGGTATGCTCCCAGTCTTTGTATATCCATTGGCATTTTATTCCAATAGAAAAATCAAGCTTCTTGTATAAATCAAAATACTCGTTCCTATTCTTCTGTGCAGTATATCTCCTGCTTCCAGCTTGTAGCATATAGTATTTCTATGTTTTTTAAAATATTTTGCCACATCGTCTATCGTTGCCCACTCCCCTAGATGTTTAACCATTTCTTCAGATAAGACCTTATCCAGAGAGGATAGAGTATCAAGTTTTCTGTAAATATACTCTTCGCTATTCACCTGTACTCCCTCTCTTTATCTCTGCTCCACTTTCCTCCAAATTCTTTTTCATTCCCTGCCTCCCAAATTTTTTATTCCATAAATTCGCTGAATCTCTCCTGTGTCATTCCCCTTCTGCTCTTTCCTGCTATTCGTACAGGAAAGCACATATCAATTATTCTGTCCCTTATCCTGTTCTGCCCCTGTGTTGAAAACTTTTCAGTTATCTCACATCTGTTTCTATCTTCACTGAAGTTCAGATTCGTTGATACTATCAAAGGCTTCTCACTCCTGTATCTCCCATCTATGAGATTATATATTTTTTCTGCTCTCCACCCTGTCTGATTCTTATCCAGTTCTTTTTCAGCTCCGAAATCGTCTATAATCATCAAATCACATTTTTCTGTCTGTTCCAGAATAATTTTTTCTCCCTCTCCCCATTCTATGGTGAGTTTGTTCAAATACAGTCCCAGATTGATTACTATCACTGTTTCCCCTTGCTCCATAAGATAGTTCGCTATACAGGCGCTTGCAAATGTCTTCCCTGTTCCCACTCCCCCATAAAAAAGCAACCCCTCTTTTTTATCCTTCTTCAGAAAATTCTCTGCATATCTTTTTGCCAGCTGCATATGACTGCTGCTCATATCTGCATTCTCAAACCTGCTGTTTATAAACTTTTTATCCATTACAGAAATATCCAGGCACTTCTTCAGCTTGTTTTTCATACACTCCTGTACTCTCTTCTTTTCCAGTTTCTCCAATTCCTTTGCCCTATTTTTCTCTAGGCAATCGCATCTCGGTATATATTCCAGCTCTTTTTTAATCCCCTTTGGAAGCGCAGCAAAATATTTATTCTCATTTTTCACATAATCTTCCCCACAAAATTCACATTTCTTCATCTACTCCCCCTCTAGATGTTTTTGCAAGCAGCCCTTTTATAAATTCCCCTGTAGAGTCTTCATACTCAATTTCTTTAAATTCTTTTTTAGTATCAGAAATGCTCTTTTTCCCCTTATATATTTTATCCTTAAAGTTCCCATTGATAGCTTTTTTGAGGTTTTCCACTTTAAAGATTGCATTCACACTCATGTTGTTTTTTACAAATTTTGACTGTGACATCAGTGTCAGTGCTTCAAATAGCTTTGTAGCTCCCAATTCTCCATATGCTCTCAGCAAAATATAGTTCTCTGGTCTATAGTCAAAATCAGGCAGATTCAACTCTTTGTATTTTTTTAATATCTGCTGTATCTCTACTGGCGTGTTTTCCATGCCATCTTTTTTGCATTCTCTGTTCTCAATATTTTTTTCTCCCTCTGTGTGTGTATTATTTATATCTTTTAATCTTTTATTATCTTCTAAAACAAAAATATCTTCTGATGTCTGTAAAAAACCAGCAACGGTTTCACCAGTAATGGTTTTACCAGTAGTAGTTTCCTCGGTAATAGTTTTTCCAGTGATGGTTTCTCCCGTGATAATTTCCTCAGCAATAGTTTCTCCAGTGATGGTTTTACCAGCAATAATTTCTCCAGTGATAGTTTCCTCAGTAATAGTTTCCTCGTTATCGATTTCTTCTTCTCTAGTAAATTTTTCCATTTCTTCAACGTTTTCAGGAGTAAATATTAATTTTTTCCCTTTAAATTTCCCCTTGCTTCTTTCCTCCACCAGTTCTATTACTTTTAACTCTTCAAGTATTTTTAGTCCTTTAGGTATCCAACCTTTGCTTAATCCACTGTATTTAGCTATTGTTTCAGTATAGTATTTTATATCCTGCCCATTAAAATCACTGTAGATTTCAGTAAGAGTCAGATACAGATTTCTAATCCTGTCAAGTTCCTTTCCCACATATAGACATCTAAATAATCTCAATACTTTTTTCTCCTGCCAGCAAAATGATTGCTCCTTTGTACTTCTCTTGTTTTTCATCTTTCTCTCCTTCAAATTCGTAGTAATATCTACAAACTTTTTTTATAGTTAATGTTTTTTTATAATCTTTTTTGAAATGCTTTTTTATATTCAAAATTTTTCACAAATGACATGGTTCATATCTTAGCACAACATTCCATTTTTGTATATAGAAGAATTAAAAATTTGAAATAAAGAAATGAATAAATCATCTTCCTATCATTTATAATATTTATACTAATCCCCCTTATTTCATCAATATTTTTTAAAGGATTTTTTTAAATATTTTTCTATCTTTTGTAAAAAAAAATTATTTGTTTTTATCTCTTTTTCAAAAAAAATATATAACTCCTTTTGATATTAAAATTATCTTTAATTGTCCACCGTAAGCAAAAATAACCTGCACGGTAAATTTAACTAACGACTGATGATTTTTTTTACTAAAATATTTTTTTTTATTTATATAATCATGTTAAAAAATTCTACTTTTTTTATTTTATAAAATATTTTTTTACAAAATTTTTTGCTAAAAATTACCTACCGTAACTAAAAATCACCCACAAGGTAAATTTACCTCATGGGTGATAATTTTTTATTAAAATAATTTCTTTCTTTACATGAATTTAGTCTATTTATTTTCCTACATATCTCTTGTTACAACTACATCTACACCAGTATTAAGTATATTTTTTATAACTATATCTCCTCTTTTTACTGGTGATTTCAATTCAACATTTTTTAAAAGTTCCATACATTTAAAATTTAATTCTTTAGGAATAGAATCATTAGTTTTTACAGGAACTCTGTTATGTATTCCACCAGTTATTTTTACTGTGGAAGTTATTACTCTTTTCGGAGCTGTAAGTTCTTCTCTCCCATATTTTTCTCCTCTCGGGCAGCTGTTTCCAGACACCTCTAAAGTTTCTGTGTCTACTGTAAGATGACAACCCAAAGGGCAAACTATACATATCATATTTTTTTTCATTATTGTTCACCACCTGTTATTTCTACAGTCAATATTTTTCCTTCTGTACTATCAAGTATTTTTTTAGGTATCATTATTTTTTCCATTTCTCCTGGAGCCATATGCTGTTTTTTTAGACTAATAAGAATTTTATTTTCATCTTTTACTTCAAGTTTTACATTTTTGTATATATTATTTACCCTCATAAATACCTCAAGAGCTGTATCTATATTTTCAGCTCTGAATTTTTGTGGAACTGTATACACTATACCTTTTCCATTTTTTATTTCTCTATAATCTCCAATTTTTACCTCATTTTTTATATACTTTGCTGCTGCTTTACCAGCTCTTCTAGCTTCTGCACTTACGAAATCCACCAAGTCATGTACATGAACAACATTTCCACAGGCAAATATTCCATCAGCACTAGTTTCCATCATTTCATTTACTATAAGTCCATTTGTTCTTCTGTCTATTTCCAATCCTGTTTTTCTTGAAATATCATTTTCTGGAATAAGTCCTACTGAAAGAAGTAGTGTATCACATTCATATGTCATTTCAGTTCCAGGTATTGGTTTTCTATTTTCATCTACTTTTGCTATTATTACTTTTTCAAGTCTTTCCTTTCCTACAATATCTATAACTGTGTGGCTTAGATATAATGGAATATTATAATCATCTAAACATTGAACTATGTTTCTAGTCAATCCTCCAGAAAAAGGCATAAGCTCAACTACTGCTTTAACTTCTGCACCTTCCAGTGTAAGTCTTCTAGCCATGATAAGCCCAATATCTCCTGATCCTAAGATAAGTACTTTTTTCCCTACCATGTACCCTTCCATATTAATAAATCTTTGAGCTGCTCCTGCTGTAAATATTCCTGATGGTCTATCTCCCGGTATTGAAATAGCTCCTCTAGTTCTTTCTCTGCAGCCCATTGCTAAAATAACAGCCTTAGCTTCTATTATCATATACCCATCTTTAGTATTGATTGCATGAATCTTTTTATCTTTTGTAAGATCTAATACCATTGTATCCAATTTATATTCAATATTCATTTCATAAAGCTTTTCTATAAATCTTTGAGCATATTCAGGTCCTGTAAGTTCTTCTTTAAACTCATGCAGTCCAAATCCATTATGAATACATTGCTGAAGTATTCCTCCCAGTTCTTTATCCCTCTCTATGACTAATATACTTTCTATTCCATTCTTTTTAGCTTCTACTGCTGCAGCAAGTCCTCCTGGACCACCACCTATAATAACCAAATCATATTTCATATCTGCATTTCCTCCCTATTTTGTCTTCCCTGTCAGAATATATGCACCTTTTTTATCTAATACTATTTTATCAAGTTCAGTTTTAAGTTCTCTAGCTAGTATTTCCTGTACTCTTGGTCCACAGAATCCTCCTTGACATCTTCCAGAACCAGGTCTGCATCTTTTTTTAATACCATCTACAGTTTTAGCTCCTACTTTTCTATGAATTACATCAACTATTTTACCCTCAGTGATATTTTCACATCTGCATATTATTCTTCCATATCTAGGATCTTTAGCAATAACTTCAGCTTTTTCCTCAGGTGATAATTCCATAAAATGTATTTGAGGTTTGTTTTTCTTAAAAACTTCTTTTTTTGTTACATTTCCCAATCTATTTAATACCTGTGTAGCCACATCTAATGCTATTGCTGGTGCTGACGACAATCCTGGAGATTTTGTTCCTGCTATATTAAAAAATCCTTTTGCATCTGAAGCCTCTCCTATTATAAAATCTCCTCTGTCGCTTTCTGCCCTAAGTCCAGCAAAATTTCTTATATTATCTCTGAAGTTTATTTCAGGTATACTTTTTATAGCTTGCTTTTTTATATTATCCATTTCCTCTACAGTATTTGATACATCTTCCTTATCATCTATATCTAAAGCTGTAGGTCCAGTTATAAGGTTTCCATGAATAGTTTGAGCTACCAGTACCCCTTTTCCCAAAGCAGTTGGACATTGAAATATAACACTATTTGTTAAATTTCCTTGAACTTTATCTAAAAGAAAATACTCTCCTTTTCTTGGTATTATTTTAAATTTATCATTACTTACCATTGCATTTAATTCATCAGCAAATACCCCTGCAGCATTAATAACAGTTTTAGTAAGTATCTCTCTATCTTTAAGTTTTACAACATAACCCTCTTCTAATTTTTTTATATCTAAAACTTTACTATCTGTTTGTATATCAACACCATTTTCAGCAGCATTTTCCAACAGTTTTATAGTAAATTCCCAAGGTCCTATTACTCCAGCTGTTGGAGCATAAAGAGCTGCAACTACTTCTTTATTTATATTAGGTTCTCTTTTTAATATTTCCTCTTTCTCTAATATTTCGATTCTAGGAATCCCATTTTTGATCCCTCTATCATACAGAACTTTTAAATGTTTCCTCTCTTCTTCTGTAAAAGCAAGAACATATGATCCACATCTTTTGAAAGGTGCATCTATTTCTTTACAAAGGACATCAAACATAGCATTCCCTAATGCATTATATTTTGCCATAAGTGTTCCATTTTGTGCATCATACCCAGCATGAATAATAGCTGAATTTGCTTTAGTTGTTCCATTAGATACATCATGCTCTTTTTCTAAAACTATTATATCTAAATTATATTTAGACAGCTCACGAGATACTGCAGCTCCCATTATTCCACTTCCTATTACAACAACATCTACCATTGTAACCTCCCATTTTTTAAGAAAAAAAGGGTCAAGCAAATAAGCAGGATTTATATCCCACTATATGCTTGACCCACTATCATCTCTAGTCAATATTTCTTTTTACCTATTATCTCTTATTTTTAGAGTTTTGTCAAGCTTTTTGCTATTCTTCTTCTTCCCATTTCATAGCTCTACCTACAGCTTTCTTCCAACCCTTATATTTATTTTCTCTTTCCTCTTCTGGCATTTTACAAGTAAATTCCTGATCTAATATCCATTGTTTTTTGATTTCTTCTTTAGATTCCCATATACCTACTGCAAGCCCTGCAAGATAAGCAGCACCTAAAGCAGTTGTTTCAAGAATTACTGGTCTTCTTACTGATGTTCCTAATATTTCAGCTTGGAATTCCATTAAGAAATTATTAGCTGCAGCTCCACCATCTACTTTCAAATTATTTAATTTGATTCCTGAGTCTTCCTGCATAGCCTCTAATACATCTCTTGTTTGATATGCTATTGATTCAAGAGTTGCTCTGATTATATGATTTTTATTTGCTCCACGAGTAAGACCTAATATAGCTCCTCTTGCATACATATCCCAATATGGTGCTCCTAGTCCTACAAATGCTGGAACTACATATACTCCACCATTATCTTTTACTTTTCGTGCAAAATATTCTGTGTCTTTTGATTCTCCTACAAGTTTCAATTCATCTCTCAGCCATTGAACACTTGCACCTCCCATAAATATACTTCCTTCAAGGGCATATTCAACTTTTCCTTCAAATCCGATAGCAATAGTAGTTATAAGTCCATTATGGCTCTTTACCATTTCTTCTCCTGTATTCATAAGAAGGAAGCAACCAGTTCCGTATGTATTTTTTGAATCTCCTTTTTCAAAGCAAGCCTGTCCAAATAATGCTGACTGCTGATCTCCTGCTACCCCTGCAATAGGTATTCTATGTCCTCCTGCTCCTCCAAGGTTTGCATATCCAAATGTTCCACTGCTGTCTTTTACTGTTGGAAGCATTGATTCAGGAATTCCTAGAATATCTAAAAGTTTTTTATCCCATTTTAATTCTTTTATGTTATATATCATAGTTCTAGAAGCGTTTGTGTAATCAGTAGCATGTACTTTTCCATTAGTAAGTTTCCAAATAAGCCATGTATCCACTGTTCCGAATAAAAGATCTCCTTTTTCAGCTTTTTCCCTTGCTCCCTCTACATTATCAAGTATCCACTTGATTTTAGTTCCAGAGAAATAAGCATCAAGCACCAATCCTGTATTTTCTTTAATATATTCTTCTAAACCTTCAATTTTTCTAAGTTCATCACATATTTTAGCTGTTCTTCTGCATTGCCATACTATTGCATTATATACAGGCTTTCCTGTATTTTTATCCCAAACTATTGTAGTTTCTCTTTGATTTGTTATTCCAATACCTATTATATCATGTTGTGATATTCCTTCTTTAGCTATTACTTCTGCAAGTGTTCCACTTTGGCTTGACCATATTTCCATTGGATCATGTTCTACCCAACCCTCTTTAGGATATATTTGAGTAAATTCTTTCTGTGCCACTCCAACGATTTTTTGATCACTGTCAAATACAACTGCTCTTGAACTTGTTGTTCCTTGATCTAAAGCCACAATATATTTTTTTCCCATGAAATAACCTCCTAATAATTATATACCTAAATCAAACTAACTACACCTCTATTATATAGCACAAGCTATACATCTGCCAACAAAAGCATCAAAAAACAATACTCCTAAAACTGCTCCAATTATCGGTCCTACAATTGGAACCCAAGCATATTGCCAATTTGAACCTCCTTTTCCTTTAATAGGAAGAAGTGCATGAGCTATTCTAGGTCCAAGATCTCTTGCTGGATTGATAGCAAAACCTGTTGCTCCACCAGTTGCCATTCCAATTACACATATAAGCATTCCTACTAAAAAAGGTCCCATTCCTGACCCAACTTCATTGCTTCCATATCCTATTGCAAGGATACCCACTACCAGAATAGTTGTTCCAACTATTTCTGTTACTAAATTCCAAGGTTTATTCTCAATAGCTGGACCAGTTGCAAATACTCCTAATTTAGTTCCTGGCTCTGGTTCATCGTCCATGAGATCTTTATTAGTTAAATATGCTAACGTAGCTCCTGCCATTGCTCCTAATATTTGAGCAATTATATATCCAGGCAAAAGGTTCATAGGTAATCTTCCACTAAGTGCAAGAGATATAGATAATGCTGGATTAAGATGAGCTCCACTTACCCAACCAGTAAGATAAGCTGACATAGTTACAGCAAGACCCCACCCAAAACAAGTTACCATCCAACCTCCACCTTTTCCAAAGCTTTTTCTCAAACTAAGAGTCATATTAATTCCATTCCCTAAAAGCAGTAACGAAGCTGTTCCAATAAATTCTGCCAGATACATTGAACTTGGTGTCATAAAATCCTCCTTGTTGTTAACTTTATTTTTAATGAAGCTTGTAATAAAAAAAACTTAAAATACTTACCTTCCCTTTTAGAAAGATAATTATTTTAAGCTTCTCATTTCTCCAAGCTTTATTAACTTAATATAATACTACTTCAATTTCAATACTTTGTCAACTACTTTTTTTCATTAAGTGCGATTTCAGTACTAACTTTCCCACAAACTTTTATCAGTAGTAGAAATTCCTTCTGCTCCTGCTTTCAAGGCATTGATTACATCTTCTTTTTCATCTATAAGTCCCCCTGCAATTATTGGAACATTTAACATATTTTTAATTTTTTTTATTATTTTAGGCATTATTCCTGGTAAAATTTCTATAGCACTTGGTTTATTTTCACGAATATGAGCTATTGTATTTTTAAATGAAAAAGAATCAAGTATAAAAAATCTCTGTATAACAGGAATCTCATTTTTATTAGCAAGACTTACAACATTATGTTTAGTAGTTATTATTCCATCTAGCCCTGTATTTTTTATTATATATTCAACTCCATATGCTGAACTTGATAAACCTTCAATCATATCAACATGAACAAAAACTATTTTCCCTGCTTTTTTTAATTCTGCAACTATATCTGTTACATTAAGAAGATTTGATATTATAACAAAAACTATTTCACTACTACTATTTTTTGCTTCTTCCAAATACATATCATTTTTAATTGCTGGAATAACAGGATTTCTTTCCAAAACTTCTTTGATTTTCATCTCAACCACCTATCCTAATTTTTCTTTCATTTAAAATGATACTATATTAATAAGAATTTGACAATAAAAAATATTATATTTTAATATTTAGAATAAAAAATATTATTTTAATACATACTTTTAATAAGAATTATTATATTTGCATACACATTAAAAAAAAAGCTCATTATATTTTTTTTTAATGACATATTTATACTTTTTATCTATTCTCCCTTTTGCTTTCTTCTAAACTTAAAACATTATAATCCTTTATTTATAGTATTTCTTTTTTAATACTGCTATAAAAATTTTTTATGCCTTTATCTTGTCATTTTTATTTATAATTTTCTTTCCTCCTTTTTTTCATTCTAAATTTTATGTATATAAAAATATTCTTCTACTTATTATTAATTTCTTTAAAATTCAATATTTTATCTTATCTTTATTCATGATATAATAGAAATAAAATTTTTATTCAGAGGAGAGAAAATGGAGAAATTGAAGTTTTATGCAGAAAAACTTGAAAAAATAGAAAAAAATTGTCAGATATGTAAAAGTAAAGTATGCTACATCTGTCCTAACAATAAAAATAAAAAACATTTGAAAGCAGAAATAAAAAAAATAACTGGAATTGGAAAAAAAGAAAATTTTCTGAAAAGATTTTTAAAATATATGAAAGATTAAAAAAATGCACCCTCCATCTTAATTATCTAAAATTTTGGGTACAGTCAATACATAACTCAAAACAAAAATGCTGAAAAAAAGAGTTGTTCAAATAAATGATTAAAAATCATCAATTTGCAACAACCCCTTCAATTTTATTATGAACTATTTGTCTAGTTCATTCCATTGCTCTTGACCTTCTTTGTATAAGTCTCCTCCATAGATATCATTGATAACTATAGCTGGAAAATCTACAACTTCCAATCTTCTTAGTGCCTCAGCTCCTAAATCTTCATAAGTGATAATTTCAGCTTTTTTAATAGATTTTGCTATAAGAGCTGCTGCTCCTCCTACTGCTGCAAAATACACAGCTTTTTCAGAAACGATAGCATCTTTAACTTCTTTAGATCTAGCTCCTTTTCCTATCATTCCTTTTAACCCTTCTTTTATAAGTCTAGGTGCATAAGCATCCATTCTATAACTTGTAGTTGGTCCAGCACTTCCTATTGGTTTTCCTGGCTTAGCTGGTGTAGGTCCTACATAATATATTACTTGTCCTCTCACATCTATTGGAAGTTCTTTTCCTTCCTCAAGTAGCTTTACAAGTCTAGCATGTGCTGCATCTCTTGCTGTATATATAACTCCAGTAATTTTTACTGTATCTCCAGCATTTAATTTTACTATATCTTCTTCTTTTAATGGTGTTGTGATTTTATATTCCATTATCAATCCCTCCTAAAACTTATATTTATTGTATTCAGCTTAAACTCAAAATTATAGTTCTACTTCCTTATGTCTAGCTGCATGGCAGTTAAGATTAATAGCAACTGGAAGAGCTGCTATATGACATGGATATGTTTCAACTTTAACTGCTAAAGCTGTAGTTCTTCCTCCTAGTCCTAGTGGTCCAACTCCAGTTTTATTTATAAGTTCTAGTAATTCTTCTTCCAATTTAGCATTAATAGGACTGCTACTTTTATCATTGATATCTCTCAATATTGCTTTTTTAGCAAGAATTGCTGCTTTTTCAAAGTTTCCTCCAATTCCTACTCCTACTATGATAGGTGGGCATGGATTTCCACCAGCATTTTTAATAGTTTCTATAACTAATTTTTTGATTCCCTCTATTCCATCAGATGGTTTAAGCATTTTTAAAATGCTCATATTTTCAGAACCTCCACCTTTAGGAGCTACAATTATTTTAACTTTATCTGATCCTGGAACAAGAGTAGTATGAATAATAGCAGGTGTATTATCTTTAGTATTTACTCTATCTAAAGGATCTTTTACAACTGATTTTCTTAAATATCCTTTTTCATATCCTCTTCTAATTCCTTCATTAACAGCTTCATAGATATCTCCAGGAATTCTTACTTCAGTTCCTATTTCTAAAAATACTACTACAATTCCTGTATCTTGACACATAGGAACTTGCTCATTTGCTGCTATTTCATCATTTTCAATAATTTGTCCAAGAATATTTTTCCCAACTTCTGATTCTTCTTTTGCATATGCTTCCTTAATTTTGTCTAATACATCTTTTCCAATAAAGTAGTTTCCCTCTATACACATTCTTTCTACTTCATCAGTTACTTTTCTTAAATCTAATTCTTTCATCATCTATCACCCTTCCTTGAGTATTTTAAAAGGTACAACTTTATGTTTCTATAATAAGATAATACCACATATTATCCAATTATTGAATAGTATTTGTGATAGAAATTTAAAATGTTAATTTCTCTTTAAATATATTTTATAAATATTTAATATAACTTTTATTTAAGGTTATTTTGAAGCTTCTTCTACAGCTTTCTTTATTCTTCTGGCTAATCCTATTATTTTTTTCTTTGGTACACTGCATACTGCAATTCTTATTCCTTCATCTAATACTACTGTATATATATTTTCCTTTTCTAATTCTTCGGCAACTTTATCTGTCAGCTTTCCTGTAGGTATTGTCAAAAAGAATCCAGTTTTATAAGGCAAAACTTTTAAATTACATTCTTCTGCTTCCTTCAGAAAAATCTCTGCTCTTTCTTTTATAAGTAATCTATATATTTCTCTCTCTTTTTTCAACATCTTACTTTTTTCTTCATCAAGCATAATATCGCTGAACATTTTCATACCTCCTCTAGAGATATTTGACCATGTAGAACGACAAGAATAGGAATTAGCTTTTTCAAATTCCTCTATAACCTTTTTATCACTTGAAAGAGCCAGTTGTGCTCCTACTCTTAACCCGTAGCTAGTCAATGACTTAGAAAGGCTGAAAGCAAATATTACAAGAATTTTTGATGGAAGATTTTTAAAAAGTTCTCTATATTCTTTTTTCTCTTCTTCATTTCTGTCATCGAAATCTATATATGCTATATCATTTATTAAAATGATATTAGCTTTCTCAGTTGCTTTTTTAAATATCTCTAAAACTTTTTTCCACTCTTCAATAGTTAATTTATATCCAGTTGGATTTTGACATGGATCATTTATAATAACTACTACATTATCTTGTTTCTCTGCAAGTTTAAATATTTTTTCAGAAAAATCCTTAAGATCAAATCCACCATTTTCATCAAAAATTGTATAATATTCACAATCTCCTTTTCTTTCAGAAGCCATGAGAATATATGGACTCCATAGCCACTTTGGAAGAAGAAGTGTGTCCCCTTCATTCAGATAATTTTTTACACTATTACTTACTGCTCCTGTTCCTCCTGGAGTTCCGATTACTTCCATATAATGATTTTTAAATTCTTCAGCATAATCATTCCCTAAAATAGATCTTTTCACACTTTCTTTATATTCAGGGCTTCCTGTAAATGCTGAAGCATACCCTGCTATTTCTTCTGGTGGCAGTTCTTTATATGTTTCTGTCACTGATTTTAATACAACTAATTTCCCATCTTCATCATAAAGTGATCCTATAGTTGCATTTACTACTTTTTCATCTCCATATTTTTCAGCAGCTTCTTTAGCTTTTTTAGCTATACTGAAGACCTTATCTACTAAATTTCTGTTTTCCATTCCTTTTGCTAACATAAATTTTCCTCCCATATTACATATTTAAAATATTACCAGCCAATTATTCTATTAGAATCCAATGCTTTTAATTCTAAGTTTATTATTTCTGTTCCCTTTAACATAGCTCTTCTCACAACAGTAGCCTCATCTAATACATATTTTTCATTTTCACTTATAGGAAACCTGTGGTATCCTCCTCTCACATGTGTTATTGGATAAAATTTCATCCATACTGCTTCATCACTGTATCTTATTTTTTTACTATTTTTAGCAATAATTCTGTCATCTTTTTTATCCTTCATGATATATGCTAAGTCATATTCTGCATATGTTGTTTTTATATATTTTTCATATTTATAAAATATTTCAACTTCATATTCTTCATCTACTGGTACATATTTTATTCTTTCTACAGCTTTTCCATTTACCATTTCAGTAGTAACTACTTTTTTCATTACTCTCCTTATTCTAGTTTCAAAATAACTGTCTATACCACTTATTACATTTACTGTAGGAGGCGAATAATAAAAATTGCTCAATGATATATTTAAATCTACATTAGCTTTACTTTTATCATTTACTGTAAAAAGAGGATAAGTTCCTATATTGCTGATAGTATATTTTTTAAAATCATCACTAAAATTTTTCCTTCCTACCAGTGTATTTACTACTAAATTAAATCTTACTCTTGCATTCTCCATACTTTCTGAATATTTTTTATTTATATCTTTTCTATTATCAATATCATATTTTTGAGCTTCTGAATAAAATCCAAATTTTCTAAGTTTATCCTCTATAGTTTCAGCCTGAAATTGATTTCCCAATTTAAAAAAGCTTTCTGCACTTTCTTGTTTTACTTTATTTCTCTCTGCTGGTGGTGGAGTTATCACAGCTATTGAATTTCTACTTTCTTCTGGCAGAGAATAATATATTTCCTGTACCCTCAAAAGATTTAAAAGAGCTTTTGTATATCCTACAAGATCTCTATTTCTGGTCATATCAAGTTCATCATAATATTCCTTTTCTCCCATTGGATATATAAGCTCAAAAGCATCAAGAGTTCTTCTATCTCTACTATTAGTTTTTAATATATCTGCTAAATTATATAAAGATTTCGTATATTCTCCCTTATCAGCTTCTTTAAATGCTTCCCTTACTTTAAAATATGTACAACCTGTAAAAAGAAATATGATTATAAAGAGATGTATAAGTTTTTTCTTCATTCGTATCCCCCTCATGTTAAAAATAATTATACCATTTTTCTTATAAAATGAAACTATTTTTCTATTTTTTTCTTCTGTATTTTTTTTATCATTTTTAATTGAGGTATAACAGGCATTATTTTATTAAAAAAATATAATATTCTATTTATTTTTCCTGGTATTGAGATTCTTTTTTTTCTCAAATAATCAAAATAACATTTCTCTGCTACCTCTTCTGGAGTTGTAGTATAAAACTTTGCTAACCCTTTAAGTTCTTTATCTACTCCTTTAAAATTTGTAAGAGTAGGACCTGGGCATAATAACATTAACTTTGTTCTTCCCCCTTCTCCCATCAATCCAAATGTAAAGCTATTTACAAAGGACTTTGTGGCATAGTATCCACTCATCAAAGGACCTCCACATTGAAATCCAGCAGTAGAAGATATATTTATTATACCATCAATCTTATTATAAAAATATTTTGTAAATTTAATAACAGCAACAATATTTATATCTATCATCTTTTTTTCATTCTCATAAGGGATATCTTCAAAATAGCCTAATTCTCCAATTCCAGCTCCATTTATTAAAAGATTTATTTCCTCCCCTTCCAACTCTTTAAAAAATTCATCTATACTTTTTTCATTTCCTAAATCTACATAATATGTATTCAGCCTATCTCTGTACTTTCCCCTTAATTCTTTAAGAACATTTCTATTTCTTCCTACAGCTAATATTTCCCAGCCATTCCTATAAAATATATCTATTAAGGCTTTTCCAATTCCTCCTGTTGCCCCAGTTATCAATACTTTCATTCTTTTTCTCCTTTTAAATAAGCTGTCTATAATAATTATACCTTAATTTCTTGTTAATTTATATATCTAAAATTACATATTTGGTATATCAAAAATAAAACTATATAATTACAACATCTCCCCAGGCAATAAAAAAAGAGAAGATAACAAAATAAAAGCTCTTCCAATTATCTTATCTTTGTTATCTTTCTCTCATAAATTTAAATTATTTATATGTTATTTTTTTCTAAAATTTTCAATGCTTTATATTCTTTCAAAATCATTGTACATGCAAGAGTAAAAGCTAATACATCAGCTATTGGTGCAGCCCACAGCATACCTTTTATCCCAAAATTATAAGATAGAATTATAAGACCTGGTATAAGAAATACTACATCTCGTGAAAGTGAAAGTACAGTGGCTTTCACTGGTTTTCCTATAGATTGCAGAAAAATACTGCTGGCCTTTTGAATACAGCAGAGAAGTATTCCACTAAGATATATACGGAAGCACATATTTGCATATTCATTATAAAGAGCACTTTCACTTCCAAATAATCTTACTATAATATAGGGACAAAATTCAAAGATTAACATAGCTATAAAACCTACTACTATATTTGAAAGAATAACATACTTATAGGTTTTTCTCACTCTTTTATAATTTCCAGCCCCATAATTATATCCTGCAATAGGTTGACCTCCCACTGCTATCCCTACTGAAAATGCTATGACTATGCCAAATACTTTCATTACAATCCCTATTACTGAAAGGGGGATATCGGTTCCATATTTAGATATTTCCCCATGTAATCCTATCATATTGTTGACTGTACTAATAATCAATACAATAGCAACTTGTGTTATAAAGCTGGAAATACCTAGCTGACAAGTTCTCTGAATTATATCTTTCACAAGTATAAAACTTTCCTTACTAAATTTAAAAGATTTTGGATTTTTAAAATATAATATAGTTACTACACAGGAAGCTATCTGCCCTACAATTGTAGCCAATGCTGCTCCCCTCACCCCCATATTAAATACAAATATGGCAACTGGATCAAGAATAAGATTGATAACTGCTCCAATCATTGCAGCAAACATAGAATATTTAGGAGAGCCATCAGCTCTTATCACAGCATTCATACTTGAGGTAAAAATAAAAAAAGGTATCCCCAATAAAATTATATACATATATTCTGAAGCATATTTATAACTTCCTTCAGTTACACCAAATATCTTTAAAATATTATTTCTAAAAACTAATCCTGCCATCATTAAGATTATCCCTACAATACAGGTTATTATTATTCCATTTCCTACACATCTATGACTTGTTTCTCTTGAACCACTTCCCAAGGAAATACTGAGCTGTGCTGCTGTTCCATCACCTATAAGCAATGCTATAGCAAGTGCCAAAACAGTAAATGGATACACTACATTGGTTGCAGCATTTCCAAGATATCCTACACTCTGTCCTATGAATATTTGATCTACAATATTATACAATGCCCCTACCAACATGGACAACACACATGGCAGGGAAAACTTAAATAAAAGTTTTCCTACTGGTTCCTTAATAAGATAAACTCCTTTTTTTTCTTTTGTTTCATTCATTTTTTCTCTCCTCCAACAAATAAAATAGCGTGTAATCTAAGCAATTATGCTTTTAGATCACACGCTTTTAAAGCTGGATTTACATCTATACAGATTATACGCAAGTATATCTTTTGATACTTATATAGTATATCATGTTTTTTTTCATGATGTAAGAAAAAATTATTTTTCTAATTAAAATTTATCTCTCGAAATTATAAATTCAACTCTTCTATTTTTTGCTCTTCCTGTTTCTGTTTGGTTTGAAGCAATAGGGTTTTGTTTTCCATACCCTTCAATAGAAATATTAGAAGGTTTTACTCCTCTATTAGTAAGATAATCTTTTATAGCATTTGCTCTTTTTACAGAAAGTTCAAGATTATAACCTTCACTTCCTATAAAATCAGTATATCCATCTATTTTAATTCTAATATCTGGATTTTCTTCCAACGCTTTTGCTAAAGCATTTAAACTTCCTTTAACTTTATTTTTAACTTCATATTTATTGAAATCAAAAAGTACAAGCTCAGGCATAGAAAGAACTAAGTTATTTCCTTCTCTTCTAATTGTAACACCCTTTTCATTAAATACTATAATTTCTTCAAGAGTTTTTTTAGAAACATCTATATCTTCCATTATAAATTCATTTTCAGTTTCTTCAATAACAAGTTCTTTTAGAGGCTGCTTATCTACAGATGAACATCCAGTTAGAATAACAATAAGTGAAGCTGATAACATAAGTAATACTTTTTTCATTTTTCCTCCTCAAAACCATTTTAGAAAATAACAAACATTATATTTTCATTAGGAACCTGTTCATTTCTACTTTTATTTGGATTTTTTACCATCCATTCAAAAAGATATTTTGCATGAGGTTCTGTAGTTCTTACACATTTTCTAGTTCCAGTAAATGTTCCTAAAGTTTTTTCTTTCTGTCTCATAAAAAATTCTCTATTGGCATCTTCTTCATAATTTATAGGTGTTCCATGAAGATATCCTCCACCAGAAAATCTAATAGCATATCTTGCATATCCTTGTTTTTCCCCAACTTCACTATTATATGGCATTATATACTTTGCCATTGGAGCTACAAAGAATCCCTTTGGAGTTTCAAAGCCCACTTCACTTTCTATTCCAGTCTTACTATATACATATGATACTATTTCCCATTTTTCATCTTCATTTTTTTCAAAGATTATAAGATTTTGGTTTTCTATGTCTATAGCTATAACTTTTCTAAAATCTTTATTTATTTTAGGATTTCTAGATATTTTTTTATTTTCAATAACTAGAGGTTCCTCTTTTATTGAAGCTACATGTACTTTTGAAGTTTTATCTCCTTGTTCTACAATAGAAAGTATTGATCTATCAGGAACAAATATTCTTTCTTTTCCATACCAACCCACTATATTCTGATCAAGAGAAGTCCCATATTTATCTTTTTCTCTTTTGAAATCGACATTATTTGGATTAGGTACATAAGAATTTGTACTTACTATTTCCCTTCCAGCTTCCATTTCTTTTGTGATAAAATTTTCAAGCTCATTTATTTTATCCAAAGCTTTTTCAAATCTAAACATTCTCTTTCTTACTACCATGGAAGAAATATATCCTACTTCTCCATCTTTAGTTTCTACTTTGTACCAGTAATTTCCATAATCATATACTTTTTCTAAAGCTTTTAGTTTAGCATCGTAATTAAATTTTTTTATAATTTTACCTTTTGTGCTTGGTAAATCTCTTAAATTTGCTGTTCTTGTTCTTACAAAAACATAGTCCAGTACTTTTGGATGACCACCACTATATTTTTCATTTAAAATAATATTCTCTGGCATCTCATTGTCGTATATTGCAACTGTAGTCCAACTGGCATCTCCATCAAAAGAAAAAGCTGCAGTTCCAATCATAAATAATGAAATTAACGCTGTTTTTAAAATTCTCATCTTCTCCCTCACCCTTTTCATTATTCTCTCATAAATTAAAGAGAGCCCTGAATGATATTTTAGCATTAAATCATTAGTGATTCAAGCAAATTTTCATTCAGGGCTTTTAAATCTCAAAACTGTTTTATTTTATTTCTTAATCATTCCTCTTTGAACCATTTCTTTTACAATGTAAGTTGCAACATCATCAGCATATTTTCCTGGTCCAAATCCAGCATCATATCCTAACTCTTTTGCTAGCTCATTAGTGATTCTAGCTCCTCCAGCTATTAAGATAACCTTATCTCTCAATCCTTCAGCCTCTAATAGCTCAACTAAGTTAGTCAAATTGTGAATATGAACATCTTTTTGAGTTACTGTTTGTGAAACTATTAAAGCATCAGCCTTTAACTCAATAGCTTTTTGAATAAACTCTTCATTTGTAACTTGACTTCCAAGGTTATAAGCTTCTACTCCCTTATATCTTTCAAGTCCATAATGTCCTGCATATCCTTTCATATTCATGATAGCATCAATTCCAACTGTATGAGCATCTGTTCCAGTACTTGCTCCTATCATTACTACATTTCTTCCTATATTTTCAGCAATATACTCTTCACATTCATGCATATCCATTGTATCTATTTCTAAAGCTTGTACCTTTATATTAGTATAATCTACACTATGTGATGTAGCTCCATATACTACATAAAATGAAAATTCTTTATCAAGTGCTTCTGAAAAAGCAACAGCAGGATCTACAAATCCCATTTTTTTAGCTAATTGTATAGCAGCTTCCACACCTTTTTCATTATTAGGTACTGGAAGAGTAAAGCTCATTTGAACCTTACCATCATTCATTGTATCTCCATATGGTCTTAACTGTGTAAGATCGAGTGTTTTATCAAATTCTTTTTTATCAGTAGAATATAAACCTCCAGACATTATCTATTACCTCCAAGCATTAATTCTATAAATGGATTAAAGTAACTAGAATCTTTTTCAAATACTCCAGCCAGTCCTTTTCCTCCATCTAATGGTCTTTTTATACCAGCAAAAATTCCACCTTCAAGAGTCTTGAATATTCCTATTTCTTCTATAGTTTTTAACAATTCAGCAGCTTTTTCAAGAACCTCTTTAGCTCTATTTACCATTATACCATCTTTTTTGAACTCAATATCATTACCAAAATCTTCCATATTATTAAAGATATATTTAGCATTTTCTATAGAAAGTGCTCTGTCTGACATAAATGGAGTATGAATAGCTTCTGTCAGCATTCCTAGTAAGTGTACCTTTTGATTAGTCATTATAGTTACCATATTGAATAAAGCATCTTGTACATGCCCTTTAAAAATATTTCCTGTCATAAATTTTGTAGGTGGCATATACTTTAATGGAGCTTTAGGGAATATTTCTCTAGCCATTTGAGCTTGAGCTAATTCAAGTAAAAATCCATTTTTAGTATCTGGGTGCATTTCAAAAGCATGTCCTAGTCCCATTTGTTCTTCTGGCAATCCAGCAACTAATGCAAATTGTTCATTAATAAATTGAGAAGCCAGAACTGTATGAGCTTCTTCAATTGCATCAGCTGTAGTTAAATAGTTATCTTCTCCTGTGTTAATTATAACTCCAGCAAATCCATTGATAACTCTTGAGAAGAATTGGTCAACTAAAGTTCTTTTCATATTGATATCTCTAAATAATATTCCATACAATGCATCATTCAACATCATATCTAATCTTTCAAGAGCTCCCATTGCTGCTATTTCAGGCATACAAAGTCCTGAACAGTAGTTACATAGTCTTATATATCTTTTTAATTCTACTCCAACTTCATCAAGAGCTTTTCTCATGATTCTAAAGTTTTCCTGAGTAGCCATTGTTCCTCCGAATCCTTCAGTTGTAGCTCCATATGGTACATAATCCAATAAAGACTGACCTGTAGTTCTGATAACAGCTATTACATCTGCACCTTGTCTTGCAGCAGCTACAGCTTGTGTTACGTCTTCATAGATATTTCCAGTAGCAACTATTACATAAATGTAAGGACCTTTTTTATCTCCATATACATTTAAATATTCTTCTCTTTTTGCTCTGTTAGATTTAATTCTTTCTACATTAGCTTCTGCAATTTCTTTAAGAGCTAATTTAATTTCAAAATCATCATGCCACTTCATTTTTGTAATATCTAATTCTTTTTTAGCAACTCTTTCAGCTATTTCTTGTGGCTTTAGCCCAGTTTCAAGCATTGCATTTCCTAAATATTTAGCAACTCCTAAAGAGATATTTCCATTTTCTTTAATAAAATCTACTACCACATTTGGTAATGGTACTTCAAATTCATCAATACCATCTATTCCTAATAATCTACATATTGTTCTTTCTACAGTGACAGTACTGTGGGCATCAACAAACACTTGTGCATCTGCAGCAATTTTTTTAGCTGACTTACGAGCTTCGTCTACTAAATTCCAATTAAGATTTAGTTTGCTATTCATCTCTTTTAATCCTCCTTAATATACTCTTCAAGTATTATTTCTGTAAATCTTTTATCTATTCCTATTAATTTTGCTATATTCAAAGCGTCTTTTGGTACTTCTGCCTTGTCCGCCTTTTCAAGTCTGAAGTCCATATACTCTTGAATAAGTTCCATAGAATTTTTACTTAACTCTATTTTTCTTCTTAAATTTTCAAAATCCACATTTTTTAATCCTACTACTTGATAATGATTCATGTTATCTCTTACAATTCCATCGAAATGAGTGGTCATAAGAGATATCGTAGGTCTATCATTTAGATATTTAGCCAAAGCTTCTACGAACTTTTGTCCCTCTTTTGGATTAGTTCCTCTAGCAAACTCATCAAAAACTACAAAGCCTGTCCCTAAATCTAAAAATATATTTACTTCTTTAAGCTTCATTATTTCAGCTCCAAAAGTACTTAAACCTTTAGAGATATCCTGCATATCATCTGATATAAAAAATACGAAATCTACAAGTGGGAATTTTGCTTTTTCAGCAATAACAAAGAACCCCATATGGAAAAGTAAAAGATTTTCTGTTATAGTTTTTAATGCAACACTTTTCCCTCCCATATTTGCTCCTGTTATTATGGTAACTCCTGACTTTAATTTCACATCAATTGGAGTAAAAGTTTTGCTTTTAGCTTCTAACATTTCTCTTACTTCTATATTTACCAGTCCAGTAACATCTATTTCATTATCTGTAGATATTTCAGGTCTGATACCTCCATAAGTTTTTGCAAATCTGACTTTAGCCATTAAAAAATCTAGATTCCCTATTTTATCTATATTTTCTAAAAATCCCTCTGCTTTCTTTAATAAGATAGATGTAAGCTGTCTTCTCACTTCCAGCTCTTCTCTTTCTTCTTCTACAAGTATCTTCAATCTCTCTTCTTTTAATTGTGATACTTCTTCAAAACTTTTTGCAGCGAATATTCTTTTTTCTATATCTTTTTTCTTATCTCTCACCATTTTAAGCGCAGCTGAATAACTATCATAGACATAAAAGGTAGGCAACCTGTCTTTATCTGGATCTAGAGCATCTATCATCTCTTCCATGCTTTCCAGATTAAAGTTTTTTAATTCCACTGGCAATTTTTTTAATAAAATATTTAATTCTTCCATTAAAAGTGCCTGTACTTTTATTTCAAAAAGGTCTACATCATCTAATATATTTTCCTTTAAGCAGTTATTTACAACCGTCTTAATATCTTTTAACCTGTGGATTATTCCTTCAATATCCTTTATCAGATTTTTATTTTCTTTAGAGAAATTCATAAAAATTTCCATTTTCATAAACTCTTCTTCAAGAAGTTGCTCCTCTCCTTTTAAATAATTTTTAAGCTTTTTCAGTTTAACCTTACCATAAGGAGAGAGAGTTTCAACTCTTGTCAAAAGTTTTCTAAATCCTAATCTCTCAAGACTTTTATCATCTATAAATCTCATTACGCTCACCTACTACATCTATAACTTTATATTTTATTTTTTCTTCTAAATACTTCTTAAATTTATCCTTTGGAAATTCATATCCAAGAGGAGAACGTGGATTACATGTTACAAAAAGAAGATTTATAGTATTCATGACTCTCAGTTCTACACCACTAGCCTCTAATTTCTTTTGAGTTAAAAAATCTATGAAAACTTTTGTTCCATCTTTTGCTATCAATATTATATTTTTAAAATTACCTCTATTTTTGATTAGAATCTCAATGAATTTCTTCGTAATCGCTCCCCTAACAGCTATTACTTGTATTCTATCATTAAGGTAATTTTTTATCTCATCATTTGACTCAAGAGGTCCCATGCCTTCCAGAGTCTTTATTTCACCGTCATTATATATTATTCCAACTCTAGCATTTTGAAAAACTTTATTAATTTTATCTTTCAGTTCTTTATCTTCAAGAGTTGGTAAAGTAAGAAGTGATACAGTATTAGCTGTTTCTTCAATAACTTTTCCCATATCAAGAGATAATGCTGCACCAGTTGCCAATATAGTAGCCTCTGTTACATCACCTACTGCACTTCCTTTTCTGCTTAAAGCTCCATCTACTAGAGATAGCTCACTTCCAAAATTTTCCATTATTTCTAAAATTTTTTTTATTTGAGCATTATAAGAAGGACCTGCTATGTCTACATAGCCTGCTGAAATTGCTTTCATTATTATGATATTCCCCATAGGGGTTGAGAAATCTGTGGTATACAAGATTTCTCTTGTAATATCACAGTTTCTCAAGCAATCTCTTGCAGTAGCTACTAATGTTCCTGGAAAAACATATATTCTAGGTTTATGAGTATTAGTCACAACATCTGTATCTTCTCCATCTCTTCCTATAGAAGTAAGTCCAACTATTTTTTTCATGCCTATATCTTCTATTAATTGATTAAGTACAGTTGTTTTCCCTACATTTTTTTCCATTCCTATTATTGACACCCTTTTATAATCTTTCAGCAGATCATAAGTATCCATCATATCGCTACCTCATATAATCAATTATTTTTCGTTTCTTTTATGTCTGTCAAGCTCTTTTGGTTCTATTGCCATAGCTCCACCACTAAGAAGTTTTGATACTCCAGTGTTTGTTTTACCAGCTTTACAATCTTCACATTGACATTCTTCATGATATTCTTCAGGCTCAGTATAAGTAGTAATAACTCCTTCAAAGTTTCTCAATACAACTTTATGTGGAGCTTGAGAAATTACATATTGAGGCATTACTGGAGTTTTTCCTCCTCCACCAGGTGCGTCAACTACGAATGTAGGTACAGCATATCCTGATGTATGTCCTCTTAATCCTTCAATGATTTCAATTCCCTTAGAAACTGGAGTTCTGAAGTGCTCTAATCCCATTGAAAGATCACATTGATAAATATAATAAGGTCTTACTCTCATTTTTACTAAATCATGAACTAATCTTTTCATTACATGTACACAATCATTAATTCCTCTTAAAAGAACTGATTGGTTTCCTAGTGGAATTCCAGCATTAGCCATTAATTCACAAGCTTTTTTAGATTCTGGAGTTACTTCTTTTGGGTGATTGAAATGTGTATTTAACCAAATTGGGTGGTATTTTTTCAACATTTCAACTAATTCAGGAGTTATTCTTTGAGGAAGAACAACTGGAGTTCTTGATCCAATTCTTACTATTTCAACATGAGGGATAGCTCTTAACTTACTGATGATATATTCTAAAGTTTCATCAGAAACTAGTAAAGCATCTCCTCCTGACAATAAAACATCTCTTACTTGTGGAGTTTTAGCTATATATTCAATAGCTTTGTCTATTCTATCCATAGGCATTGCATCATCATTTGCTCCAGCAAATCTTCTACGAGTACAGTGTCTGCAATACATTGAACACATATCAGTTATTAGTAAAAGTACTCTATCTGGATATCTATGAGTTAATCCAGGAACTGGAGAGTCTTCATCTTCATGTAATGGATCTAAAAGATCAGCTTCTGCCTTGTGAATTTCTTTTATTGAAGGAATAGCTTGTTTTCTAACTGGACAGTTAGGATCATTAATATCCATCAACGAAAAATAGTATGGTGTAATAGCCATTCTTAAAGTTTCAAGAGTTTTTTTAACTCCTTCTTCTTCTTCTGCACTTAAAGTTATATATTTTTTAAGATCTTCTAAGCTTTCTATTCTATTTTTTACTTGCCAATGCCAATCATTCCATTGCTCATCTGTTACATTTGGAAAAAACTTCGCTCTAGTGTTAACTGTGTTCATTTTATCATCTCCTCTAATTTTTAATTTCTTATTTTAGTTTTTAGTTATTTTTAAAGTAAAATATTAAACATATAATTCATTAAATATTTCTCTTAATACAGCACTTTCTCTCAATTCTTCTAAAGTGATTGCAGCATGGTCTTTAGTATATCCGTTTCCTACTATCATAGTAACGTCTTTTCCTACACCTTCAGCACCTAAAGCAGCTTTAGTAAATGAAGTTGCCATAGAGAAGAAGTAAGCTATTCCTAAATCTTTAACTGGTAAAATTGTTGACATTTCTGTATTTTGTACATTTACACAGTTAATAGCGATGTCTACTTCTTTACCATCATTAGCAGCTAATACTGCATTTAATACTTCGATTGGTTTTGTAGCATCAGCAATAACTACTTTTATTTTGTCGCTTACTCTAGCTAATAGAGCAGCTTCTTTTTCATTTCTTACTAATCCAATTACAGTTCCAGTAGGTCCTACTCTTTTTACTGCCTCATAAGCACAAAGCATTCCTGATTTTCCAGCTGATCCAAGAATAACAACTGATTGACAAGGTCTAGCTAATTTAGCAACTTGTGCTGGTGCTCCTGCTACATCTAGAGCTGCAAGAGCTAAAGTTTCAGGCATATCTTTTGGTAATACTGCATAGATTCCACTTTCAAAAAGTATTGCTTTACCTTTGATTTCTACTCTGTCAATATCTGGTTTTACATCAATAATTTCATCTATTCTTAATGGAGTAAGAGATAAAGAAACTAGAGTAGCTATTTTATCTCCAACTTTAAGATCAGTTTTTCCAATTAGGTCATCTCCAATTTTTTCAATAGTTCCTATAAGCATTCCACCTGATCCAGTTACAGGGTTTTGCATTTTTCCTCTTTCACCAACAATTTCTTTTATTTTAGCTTTGATTTTTTCTACATCATGTCCTGCTTCTTCTTCGATTTGAGTAAATGAAGCTGAGTCAACATTTAGTGCCATTACATCTATTAATATTTCATTTGAATATATATTCATGTCATTATTTATTTTCAAAGCTGGTTGTGGTAAAACTCCTTGTGGTTCTATAACTCTGTGTGTTCCATATTTGCATCCTTTTATCATTTAAAATCTCCTCCTTAAATTATATTTTAGTTTCTATCATTCAAGTTAAATTATTTTTTTAATCCTAATATTTCTCTAGCTTCATCAGGAGTAGCAATTTCTCTTCCTAATTCTTTAGCCATTCTTACAACCTTTTCTACAAGTTCTCCATTTGATTTAGCAAGCACACCTTTTTCAATGTATACATTGTCTTCAAATCCAACTCTTACATGTCCTCCCATAACAATAGCCAATGCTGCCATTGGAAATTCATGTCTTCCTATTCCAGCCACTGTCCAAGTAGAACCTTCTGGAATACTTTCACTGATAAACACAAGATCTCTTGCACTTGCTGCCATTTGTACCCCTAAAACAAAATCAAAATGCATAGGCTTTTTAATAAATCCTTGCTTTGCATATTTTATAGCATAATCTACCATTCCTTTATCAAATACTTCGATTTCAGGTTTTACTCCTCTTTCAATCATTATTTTTCCAAAGTTTTTAATAGTATTTTCAGTATTAGTGAAAACTTCATCTCCACCAAAGTTACAAGTTCCACAATCTAGAGTTGCCATTTCAGGTCCTAATTCAGTAGGCTGTAATCTTTCAAGATCTGTCATTCCAACTGCTCCACCAGTAGATGGTTGAATTATTGCATCTGGACATTTTTCTCTTATTGCATCTATACATTGTTTAAATCTTTCTTTAGATTGAGTAGGAGTCCCATCATCTTCTCTTACATGCAAGTGGATTATTGAAGCTCCTGCTTTATATGCTCCATATGCTTCTCTTACTATTTCTTCTACAGTATAAGGAACTGCTGGATTTTGTTCTTTAGTTACTTCAGCTCCGCATATAGCTGCTGTAATTATTAATTTTTCCATTTCCATCTCCTTTACATTTCAATATAATTTATTTCTATTTTTTTCTTTGTTTATCCTTAGGAGTTACACAAGTTCCACTAGCTCTACATACAACAATTGGTTCAGCTAAAACATCTGCAGCTGAATCATTGATATCTGGTCTAGGAACTATAACCTTTCTAGCTTCAAAAACCATTTTTCTTGAGCTATTTCCAGAACTTACTATTTCACCAACAGCTTCTATAAAATCTCCAGCAAATACAGGAGCCATAAATTCTACACTGTCATATGCTTTAAATAAACCTTCATCTCCGTCCATTTGAATTAAAAGTTCAGTAGCGACATCTCCAAATAATTGCAACATTCTGGCACCATCAACTAAATTTCCTCCATAATGTGCATCATGAGAACTCATTCTTAATCTGATCATTGATTTCATAATTTTTCCTCCTAATTTTCTTAAATTTAAATTTTCAAAAAATTAAAAAAGATGCATGTAGTAATAGACATAGTTAAACTGTAAGCATGATTTGATCTTGATTTCACTCAACCCAAAATAGCTCTCCACAATAAATGTGACAGTTGTTGCATATTTCTGCAACCCCCAAGAAAAAAGACCATAAGCAATCTTTCCTCTTTCGGCAACTACGTCCTTCGCATGAAGCATTGAGAGCTTTTTCTCTTAGCATCTCCATACTACCTCCATAAATGCACCTCTATTTTTATATAAATATTCAATTGTCTTATATGCTTGCTATGTCATTCGATTCTTAGATAAGCTACATTCATGATATATATACATGCTTTTTCTAAAAATATAACACATTTCTTTCAATATAAGTATACTTTGACTTTTTTTAAAAGTCAATAGAAATTCTAAAAAAATTTTTTTTAACTCAAAATCCTTTCTTTAACCCTTGTGAAAACAACTATATTTTTAAATACTTTTCTTTTTTAAAGGATTTTTAAACTTTATTTAGTATATTATTACGATATACATATTTTATTTAAAATTTGATTAATTTATTTAAGGAGGGAAATTTTTATGAATGATCAATTTATGGACGAATACTCTACTATGTTTAAAGTAATTGAAAAAACCCCTCTATTCAGTGCTCTCAGCAAAGAAGAAATAAAAGAAATGCTATCCTTGATGACTTTAAAAAAATATAAAAAAGGGGAAATTATCTTTAGCCAGGATAGCTCACCTAACAATATTTTTATAATTGAAAATGGTATTGTTAAGCTTTTCCACCGAAAAGATGAAATTGATTTTGACATTGGAACTTTTACTACTGGAAATTGCTTTGGAGAAGTTGCCCTTATTGGTATACTTCCATATATTGGAACTGCAATTGCTATGAGTGAATTGTCAGTATTACAATTTTCAAAAATATCTCTGCATAAATTATCTAAAACAAATATAATATTATTCAACAAATTTCTTTTAAATATATCAAGAGAGGTGTGTAGAAGACTTTATATTATTGATAAGCATCTTGTTAAAGCACTTGAAGAAAATTCAAAATTTAATAATTTAATTTCATAATTCTATATTTACCCTTTATAAAAATCATGATATAATTCTTATATATAATTCAGAAAAATTTATTGGAGGTTTACCTATGAAAAAATATATATGTGAAGTTTGTGGATATGTTTATGACCCTGCTGTTGGTGATGTAGACCATGGCATTAAAGCTGGAACTTCTTTTAATGACCTTCCAGATGACTGGACTTGTCCTCCTTGTGGTGCTGATAAACATGCATTTACTGAACTTAAAGAACATGATACTAATGAAACTGAAAAATTTATGTGTGAAGTTTGTGGATATGTTTATGACCCTGCTGTTGGTGATGTAGACCATGGTATTAAAGCTGGAACTTCTTTTAATGACCTTCCAGATAACTGGACTTGTCCTCCTTGTGGTGCTGACAAACACGCATTCAGAAAATTTGAATATTAATCTAAATTTTATGGCATGGAATATCTCTATGCCTTTTTTTATTTCACTTTTAATTTTAAAAAAAATGCTATATAATAACATAATAAAATGATTGATACTGAATATTTTGGAGGATTTTTATGTTGTTAGATTTTATAAATAATCTCAAAAGAAAATATCCTAACTCTTTTTGGCTTATGTGTTTTACTATTACTTGGGAAAGATTTTCATATCATGGAATATCAACACTGCTTGTTCTCTATTTTACTGCATCTATTGTTAAAGGTGGTATTGGTCTTTCTCCTAAAGAAGCTACTTCACTTTATGGACTTTATGTAGGAATATTGCATCTCACTCCACTTATTGGAGGGTGGTTGTCTGATAGGTATTTAGGACAACAAAGATCTATTATTCTAGGGGGAATCTTTATATCTCTTGGAAATTTCTTTCTTTTTACAAGTTCAAACATTTATCAATTATATTTCAGTCTTCTTTTTATCATAATAGGGAATGGATTTTTCAAAGCAAATGGAACCAATCTTGTAGGGAATATTTACTCAGATAAAAGCACTCTTGAAAGAGAAATTGCCTATAGTCTTTTCTATATGTTCATAAACTTAGGGTCTTTTCTTGCTCCTTTTACAGCTGGACTTGTAGCTGATAAATTCTTCGCTATAAAAAGTATCAGTGGAGAAATCATACATTATGGTTATAAGCCTATGTTCTTTATTTGCAGTATTATAGGTATTACTTGGACTATTACTTTTTTATGCCTTGCCCCTAAATATTTAAAAGATACAGGAAAATCACCATATCATTTATATAAAGCTGAACAAAAATCAATTTTTTCTTTTGATTTTAGTGATAATGAAAAGAAGAGAATAAAAGCTATGGGTATAATATCAATATTTGTTATCCTGTTCTGGACATCTTTTTATCAGTCGTTTAGTTCTATTACTTTATATGCAAGAGATTATGTTGACAGAAATCTTTTAGGTTTTATAATTCCTGTTCCATGGTTTGCTGCACTAAATGCTATACTTGGTATACTTTTTGCTCCAATATTAGCATTAGTCTGGAATCAGCTTCGTAAAAGAAATGTAACTATACCTGTAAAAATTTCTCTTGGTATATTTTCTATGGGTACAGCTTTTGCCTTCATGACTATTTCTGTTCTAACATCTGGTGACATGAAAGCAAATATGATTTTTATTGTTTTTGCTTATGTATTTAATACTATATCTGAACTTTGTATAGCCCCTATTGGTATTGCTATGTTCAATTGTCTTTCTCCAAAAAGATATTCTACATTTTTTATGGGATTATGGTATATGACTATGTTCATTGCAAGTATTATTTCTGGTAAAGTTGCTGGATTTACTCAAGATATGGGATTTCTCACTATTTTCTTTTCTCTTTCTGTGATACTCTTCATAATGGGAAGTGTTTTATATTTATCAAGGAAAACTCTTGATAACCTTATGGTTGTAGAAGATGATTGTGATTGTAGAATAATATAAGTTTTGAGTAAAAAAGATAAGAATATTCATCATTACCAATATCTCAAACCAAAAATGTTGAAAAGAAAAAGGAGTTATTCAAATGAATGATTAAAAATCATCAATTTGCAACAACCCCATCTTTCTATAATATTATATTTTTATATTTCTATATTTTTATATTTCTATTTTTCCTTCTACAAATTTTACTGCTGTTCCACCAATAAGTACATCTATTTTTTCTTTTTTAATTTGAATTTTTCCCATTATTTTACTCTTTCTTCCTAATTTTTCCCCTTGAGTAACAACAATATTTTCCTCAGATTTTATTTTTCCTATTGTATGTAAATAATAAATCAATGCTCCATTAGATGTTCCTGTTGCAGCTTCTTCATCTATATCAACTATTGGTGCAAAGTTTCTAGCATAAAGATTGGTTTTATTTTCTATTTTCTCTATATAAAACGGATGAAGAGATATTATATTTAACTCACTGCTTATTTGTTTTATTTTTTCCATATCTCCAACTATTTCATTTAGTGTTTCTTTTCTTTTTAATGGTATCATCAAATCCCAAACCCCTGTATATGCCTTTACTATTTCTATATCATCTGCAAAATCATCAGGAGATATATTCAAAGCTTTTGCTAACTCACTTTTATTTACAGTAAAATTCCTATCTATTTTAGGAGAAGCCTGATACATCATAATATTGTCTATTTTTTTATTTCTTATTTTTATAACAATAGGAAGAGTTCCTAAATTAGTTTCTATATTTACTTGATTTTCTCCCTCTTCAACTTTTATTATCCCACACTCTACAAGTGCAGTTCCATAGGCTATAGTTGCATGTCCACATAAATCTATTTCCTCTTTTGGAGTAAAAAATTTTACCTTTATTTTTTCAGGGTCATTTAAAAATAAAAACACAGTTTCAGGATATCCAAGTTCCCTTGCTATATTCTGCATTTCTTCATTCTTTAATCCATCAGCTCCCAGCAAGACCCCAGCTGGATTCCCTTTAAAAACTTCTGTTGTAAATGAATCATATATCAATAATTTTCTTTCCATATTCCGTCCTTTCATTTTAAAATTATTTTTCAAAATTTATTTCTATTACCCTCATAAAGTTTTCATATGCTATTTTTCTTATGTCTTCTTCTGAATATTCTCTCTTTCTTAATTCTTCTATAACATTCTGTGCATAAGAAGCATCTTCTAAACCTTTAGGATTCATATCTTTTCCTGTTCTCCCTGCATAAAGATATTCACAAAAATCAAACCCTAAACCTACATGCTTAATTCCTGCCAGTGATACCATATAATCTATATGGTCTACATATCTTTCTATTGTCTGTTTTTCTTTTTCCAAATCTACAAAACCTTTATATGCAACCGCACCTACTAATCCTCCACTTTCTGCAATTGCTTTAATCTGTTCATCAGTTAGATTTCTTACATGATCACAAAGTTTTCTAGCATTTGAATGAGAAGCAATTATAGGCTTATCACTTACCTCATAAATATCCCAGAAAGTTTTTTCATTTGCATGAGATACATCAACTATCATACCTAGTTCATTCATTTTTTTTATCGCAGCTTTTCCTGTTTCAGTTATTCCTCTATTTTCGTTTCCCTTTGCTCCTGTTCCAAGATCATTTTCTTCATTCCAAGTAAGCGAAGCATGTCTAAACCCTAATTGATAAAAAGTATCAAGCCAATCTAAGTTTTTCTTTATTGCTCTAAGTCCTTCTATTCCCATAAGAACATTTAATTTTTCATTTATTATTCCTTTGTTAAAATCTCCTGAATTTTTTATTATATTATAAAGCTCTTCATTTTTTTTAATTTCATGTATAGTTGAATTTATCATCCACATCATTTCTTTTTCTTCATCAACTGCATTTTCATCAAGATAAGCTATAAATATTCCACCCATAATATTTCCATCTCTAAATCTTTTTAAATGATGATTTTTTACAATACATTCCTCTCCATTCTTTCTCTTTGCAGAAACATCAAACCAGATATCTGCATGTCCATCAAATATTTTCATTTTTTATCCCCCTTACTTTTAAAAGAATATTATTTCTGCTTCTGCTTCATACCAAGGTCCTTCTTCATCTTCTCCTTCAGTTATAAAAAATTCTATCTGAACATCTTCTAGAGTCATTCCTACAGAATGTAGCTCTTTATCTTCATAGAATTCTATTTTTTTAAATTTAGTATTTTCCAATCTTTCAGCTATATCTTCTCTCATTTCTGCCAATTCTAGTAGATCCTCTTCCAAGTTATATCCTAATTTTTCAAATTCTTTTGATATAGTCCCTATTCTTTTTACTAATTTTTCTGATATCATTACTCCCCCTCATTAAATAAAAAATTAAATCTTCATCAATTTATTTTCTATAATTTTTCAAATGCTACGGATTATTTTCTCTCTATTTAATTTTAAAAATCATTTTTAATCTTTTTATTTTCTTTACCACTTCGAGAGCAAACTTTATCTTTTTTATTTCAAATGGTATTTTATTTAAAGCTTTTTCCATTTGGATTTCTATTTCTTTTTCAGTTAAGACTTTTTTCAATAATTTCTCCCTTCATCAATATCTGATTTTCTTTATTTTTAATATATTATATATTATACCCCATATTGAGTAACTTTGAAATATTTAATCTGGAAAATTATTTTGTTTTATAAATAGAAATTCAATGTAATATATGATATAATCAATAAGGAAAAGTTGTATATCTGTAAAAACTTTTTCATAAATAAAAAAGATTTATTCATTAATATACGAATTACCAAAATATGAATAATCGATCAAAGGAGTTATAATGAGTTTTTTTAAAAATTTTGGAGTTCAGAATGCTAACTACAAATTAGGTGAAATACAATTTAAATGTGTAGGTTGCACTAGTAACAAAGCTAGATTTCATAAACTTCAAAATATTTTTGTGCTTTTCTCTTTTCCCATTTACAAATATGCAGTAGACCATGTAATTCATTGTCAAAAATGTAACAGTGTCTATGAAATAAAAAATGATTCTGCAATAAAAGTTTATAGAAAAAAAACTGCCACTTATGATGACATTAAATCTATTTTAATAGAGAGAGGCATATGTCCATATTGTGATACACCTTATAGACAGGCACCTTCTAATTGTCCAAGCTGTGGTAAAGAACTTTAATATTGATTTATTGGAGGTACTATTTTGGATTTAACATTTTTAAAAGGAGTGATTACTGGGCTTATTTTATCGCTTCCTTTTGGTCCTGTTGGGATTTATTGCATGGAAAAAACTTTAGTAGAGGGACAAAAGGAAGGTTATGTATCTTCCCTTGGAATGGTCACTGTAGATGTCGTCTATGGTTTGACAGCCCTTCTTTTTATCAATAAAATAGATGAATTTATTATAAAGTATGAATGTTTTCTTGAAATTGGCATCAGTATTTTCCTACTTGTTGTTGGTTTAAAAAAAATGAGTAGAAAGATGAAAGTAAAAAAAATAGAACTTGATCCTGTTGGAATTATCCAAAATTATTTTACTACATTCGTCGTTGCTTTAGCCAATGTTTCGAGTATTTTTACTATAATGGTTATCTTTACTACTTTGAGAATATTTGAATCTGAAAGACATTCAGTTCCTTTTCAAGTTGCCTGTGGCATATTTTTAGGTGGGGCTACTGAATGGTTCTTCACTACTTTTCTTCTTTCTCATTGGAGAAGAACAATTACTGAAGAGAACCTAATTAAAATTTCAAGAATATCAGGTATACTCATATTCATATTTGGAATAATTACTTTATTCCATTCTTTTAATAAAATTTTCTTTTAAATATTAATTTTACAATAATAAAGGTGGTTATTATGGATACAATAAATAATGAGTTTTCAAAATATCTCATGTATGATGAAAACAATCAAAATACAACAATAGCAGTTGCTATGAGTGGAGGAGTTGACAGTTCAACTGTTGCTTACTTATTAAAAAAACAAGGTTATAATGTCTTTGGAATTACAATGAAGACTTGCAAGCCAGAAGATTCTGATGCTAAAAAAGTATGTGATGACTTAGGAATTCCATATTATCTTTTAGATGTTACTAAAGAATTTAAAGAAAAAGTCATGGATTATTTTGTTGATGAATACCTTAAAGGTAAAACTCCAAATCCATGTATGGTTTGTAATAAATATATAAAGTTAGGTTTACTTATAGATTTTGCTCGTTCTAAAGGTGCTGACTTTATGGCAACTGGACATTACACTCAAATGAAAGATGGTATTCTTTCTATGGGTGATGATGCTGGCAAAGATCAAGTATATTTCCTTTCACAAATGAAAAAAGAAAATTTAAAATATCTAAAATTTCCTATTGGAAATCTTGAAAAACCAAAAGTTAGAGAGTTAGCTCAACTTCTTGGGGTAAGAGTATATGCTAAAAAAGACTCACAAGAAATATGCTTTGTTGAAGATGGAAAGCTTAAAGAATTTCTTATGGAAATGACTGATGGAAAGGCTGGAAAACCTGGAAATATAGTTGATACAAATGGAAAAATACTTGGTAAACATAAAGGTCTTTCTTTCTATACAATTGGACAAAGGAAAGGATTAGGAATAGCACAAGAAAATCCTCTCTATGTTATTGAGTTGGACAGCAAAAGAAATTGTGTAGTGGTTGGTCCAAATGAAATGCTTTTTAAAGATAATCTTATTGCTGAAAATATTAATCTTATTTCTCTTAATAATATAAAAGAATTAGATGAAATGGAGTGCTGGGCAAAAACGCGTTCGAGAGATCAACTTCATAAATGTAAACTTGAAGTTCTTTCTAATGGAAATATCAAAGTTAATTTTATAGGAAATCAAGTAAGAGCTGTAACTCCAGGACAAGGAGTAGTTTTTTATGATAAAGATCACAAAGTACTTGGAAGTGGATTTATAATATAAAATACATAATTTAGGAGGAAATGTCTATGATTATTAAAAATGTTCATCTATTTTATTTCAGTCCTACTTATACTACTAAAAAAACTGTAAAAGCTATTGCTGAAGGTTTAAGCACTGGTTTTATAGAGCATGATCTCACTTTTTCATTTGAGAGTGAAGAAGAATTTTTTCTTCAGGAAGATGAGATTGCTATTGTAGGAGTTCCTGTATATGGTGGGAGAACTCCAGTTATCACAAGAGATATGTTAAAAAAAATTCATGGAAATAATAGTTTAGCTGTGGCTGTAACTGTTTATGGAAACAGGGATTATGATGATGCTTTACTTGAATTGAAAGATATCCTCTCAGAAAATGGATTTTCAGTTATTGCTGGAGGAGCTTTTATTGGAGAACATTCTTATAGTAGAAAAGTAGGGACTAAAAGACCTGATGATGAAGATATTGCAAAAGCTATAGCTTTTGGTAAAGAAATCAGAAAAAAAATAGATACTGATACTTATACAAAAAATATTGAAGTTAAAGGTAATTTTCCATATAGAGAAGATATGCCTGTAAAAGTATTTTCTCCTATGTCAAATAAAAATTGTATTTATTGCAGAAAGTGTTACATAGTTTGTCCAGTAGGGGCAATAGATAAAAAAGACCCTGAATTGGTTGATGTCGAAAAATGTATTCACTGCTATGCCTGTGTTAAAGTTTGTACATTTAATGGAAGAGAAATCCCTGACAATCCTTTAAAAAATGTTATCGAATTCCTTGAAACAAAATGTAGCGAAAGAAAAGAACCAGAAATTTTTATCTAAACTCAAATAACTTAAAACTGATCTGTAATGGGATCAGTTTTTTTTATAAAAATTTTTACTTCAAGAAAAAAGAAATATACTTTCCTCCTGTAAAACTATTATAGAAGATTTTTTTATTGTAACATATGTTACCGTTTCTTTATAAAAAATATTGTATTATTTACCTATGACAAAATGATTTACTTTAAAAAAGGAGGAATTAAAATGTGTAATCAAATGTTTTGTTTTCAATGCCAGGAAACAATGAAAGGAACTGGTTGTACAATAGCTGGTGTATGTGGTAAACAACCCATTACTGCTTCTTTACAAGATTTACTTGTATATACTGTTAAAGGTGTGGCTGCTTATAGCTCCCAGTTGAGAAAAATAATCAGTATAGATGAAATATTAAAAACTACAGATAGATATATTATAAATTCCTTATTTATGACTATTACAAATGCAAATTTTGATAATAAAGCTATTATCAATGAAATTAAACAGGGATTAAAATTAAGAAATGAACTCAGAAATATTCTTATAAAAAATAGTATTACCTTAAATCCAAGATTTGAAAATATTCAACTCACTACATGGACTTATCTATCAGATGAAGAATTAATAGAATTTTCTAAAAATCATAGCATTGGAATTTTGAGAACTGAAAATGAAGATATCAGATCATTGAGAGAATTATTAACTTATGGATTAAAAGGTATGGCTGCATATGCAGAACATGCAATGAATCTTAATAAAACTAATGAAGAAATATTTACTTTTATGGAAAAAGCTCTTTTAGCAACTTTAGATGATACTCTTTCTGGAGATGATTTAACTGCTCTAGTCCTTGAGTGTGGAGCATTTGGAGTAAAAACAATGGCTCTTCTTGATGAAGCCAATACTTCAGCATTTGGAAATCCAGAAATAACAAAAGTAAATATCGGAGTGGGTAACAGACCTGGTATATTAATAAGTGGACATGATCTTAATGACTTAGAACAATTGCTTGAGCAAAGTAAAGATAGTGGAGTAGATATTTATACTCATTCTGAAATGCTTCCAGGACATTACTACCCAAAATTTAAAAAATATTCTCATTTCTTTGGTAACTATGGAAATGCATGGTGGAAACAAAAAGAAGAATTTGAAACTTTTAATGGACCTGTTGTTTTCACAACCAACTGTATTGTTCCTCCATTGGAAAAAGCTACCTATAATGACAGAATATTCACTACAAATGCTGCTGGATTCCCAAATTGGAAAAGAATTCCTGTTGGAAAAGATGGTAAAAAAGATTTTTCTGAAGTAATAGCACTTGCTAAAAAATGTAAAGCTCCTACTGAAATAGAAAAAGGTGAAATCATTGGTGGATTTGCACATAACCAAGTTTTTGCTCTTGCTGATAAAGTAGTAGAAGCAGTAAAATCTGGAGCTATTAAAAAGTTTGTAGTTATGGCTGGTTGTGATGGAAGAATGTCTAACAGAAATTACTATACAGATTTTGCAAAAGCTCTTCCTAAAGATACAGTTATTCTTACTGCTGGATGTGCAAAATATAAATATAATAAATTATCTCTCGGAGATATAAATGGCATTCCTAGAGTACTTGATGCTGGACAATGTAATGACTCTTATTCATTAGCTCTTATAGCTTTAAAATTAAAAGAAATTTTTGGACTTGATGATATTAACAAACTTCCAATAGTTTATAACATTGCATGGTATGAACAAAAAGCTGTAATTGTACTTCTTGCATTGCTATCTCTTGGAGTAAAAAATATTCATATTGGTCCTACTCTTCCAGCATTCCTTTCTCCTAATGTTTTAAATGTACTGATAAACACATTTGGACTTGCAGGAATATCTGATGTAGAAAATGATTTAGCTAAATTTGATCTTAAATAAAAATTTAATGAAGCCTGAGATATGCAAAATTTTATCTCAGGTTTTTATTTTAGTTTTTTAGAAAACAATTGACTTTCTTTCTTCTGATAAGATATAATAAAATCGTTAGTTTATACGTTCATATTGAACATAAAATAACCAATATATATTAATTTATGAGGGGTGTAGAATGAAGAAAAAACTGTTATGTTTACTTGGTGCTGTTGTTATGAGTTTTACTGCTTATGGTGCTGATGCTACTACTGATGTTGTTGTTGTTGGAGGTGGAGGAGCTGGTCTTTCTGCTGCCATTGCTGCAAAGGAGAAAGGAGCTAATGTTATCCTTCTTGAAAAAATGCTTATGTTGGGAGGTAATACTAACTATGCCACAGCTGGTATTAATGCTGCCAATACTGATCTTCAAAAAAAATTAGGTATAGAAGATTCTGCTGAACTTTTTTACAATGATACTATGAAAGGTGGAAAAAACAAAAATAATCCTGAATTAGTAAAAAAACTTACTACTGATTCTAGTAACATTATCAACTGGCTTACTGAAAGAGGAGCTGATCTTTCTGAAGTAGTATTTACTGGTGGACAAAGTGCAAAAAGAACTCATAGACCTGCTGGTGGTCAAGCTGTAGGTCCTGTTATTGTTGATGCCCTTGCTGAAACTGCTGAAAAAGATGGTATTGATGTAAGAACTGAAAGTGAAGTTGTAAAAATTATAAAAACTGGTGATAAAGTTACTGGGGTAGAAGTTAAACATAAAGGTGAAACATATAAAATAAATGCTAAAGCTGTAGTTATGGCTACTGGTGGATTTGGTGCAAATGCTGCCATGGTAGCTGAATATAATCCTGCTCTTAAAGGATTTGGTTCTACTAACAGTCCTGCTATTACTGGAGAAGGTATTAAAATGGTAAATTCTGTTGGGGGAGCTCTTGTTGACATGAATGAAATTCAAACTCATCCTACTGTTGTTCATAATAACACTACTATGATTACTGAAGCTGTAAGAGGTGAGGGAGCTATCCTAGTAAACAGAGAAGGAAAAAGATTTATCAATGAATTAGAAACTAGAGATGTTGTTTCTAAAGCTGAGCTAGAACAAACTGGTAAAAGTGCTTTCTTAATATTTGACCAATCTATCAGAGAAAATCTTGGAGCTATCAATGGATATGTAAAAAGAGGACTAGCCGTAGAAGGAGCGACTCTTGAAGAATTAGCTAAAAAAATGGGAATAAATGTGAATACTCTAGTAAAAACTATGGAAACTTATAATGGATATGTTAAAGCTGGAACAGATAAAGATTTTGGAAAAACTGTTCTTCCTAGAGAACTTGTAAAAGCCCCTTTCTATGCTATTGAAGTATCTCCTGCTGTTCATCACACTATGGGTGGAGTTCGTATCAATACTAAAGCTCAGGTATTAACTGCTGATGGAAAGGTTATACCTGGTTTATATGCTGCTGGGGAAATTACTGGTGGAGTACATGGAGCTAATAGAATCGGTGGAAATGCTGTAACAGACATTACAGTCTATGGAAAAACTGCTGGGGAAAATGCTGCTGATTTTGCTAAAACTTCTAAATAATTAATATTATCTTTGAGAGCGACTTTTTAGTCGCTCTTTTATTATCTTAAAAACTTAGAAATAGATTTTTAAAATAAATGTTTGACATTCTTTTTATATATAATATATAATATAATGGTAATGGTATGCATCATTTTATGCATAAAAAATACACTATATATTTAAATGAGGGGTGAAATATGAGGAAAAAACTGTTATGCTTATTGTCTGCCTTAACTATCATGATATCTTCTACAGTTAGTGCAAAAACTATTGAAGGTATTGGAGCAGGCTATAAAGGAGATATTAAAGTTAATGTTACTTATGAGGGAAATGAGATTAAAGGAGTAGAAATACTTAAACATGAGGAAACTGCCTTCACTAAAAAAGCTATGGAGCAGATTACTAAAGAAATCGTAGAAAACCAAAGTATAGAAATTGATAATGTTGCTGGAGCTACTTATACTTCTGAAGGGATAAAAGAGGCTGTAGGTTCTGCTGTGGCTCAAGCTGGAATCAAATTAGTAAGTAAAACACCTTCTAAAAAACCTGATGTAGTTCTTACTGACATATCTACTGATATTGTTGTAGTTGGTGGTGGAGGTGCTGGACTTACTGCTGCTATTGCTGCAAAAGAAAAAGGAGCTAATGTTATCCTTTTAGAAAAAATGGCTATGTTAGGTGGAAATACTAACTACGCAACTGGTGGTATCAATGCTGCTAATACTTCTCTTCAAAAAAAATTAGGTATTGAAGATTCAGAAGAACTTTTCTACAATGATACTATGAAAGGTGGAAAAAATAAAAACAATCCTGAACTTCTTAAAAAAATGACTGAAGAATCTAAATATATTATTGACTGGCTTATTTCAAAAGGAACTGATCTTACAGAAGTTTCTTTCTCTGGAGGTCAAAGTGTAAAAAGAATTCACAGACCAACTGGTGGAAAAGCTGTGGGACCTGTTGTAGTAGCTGCTCTTAGTGATACTGCTGATAAATTAGGTATTGAAATCAGAACTGAAAGCGAAGTTACTAAATTAATAAAAACTGGTGATAAAGTTACTGGGGTAGAAGTTAAACATAAGGGAAAAACTTATATTATTTCTGCTAAAGCTGTAATTATGGCTACTGGTGGATTTGGAGCTAACCCTGCTATGATAGAAGAATACAATCCTGCTCTTAAAGGATTTGGTTCTACTAACAGTCCTGCTATCACTGGAGAAGGTATCAAAATGACTAAAGCTGCTGGAGCTGATCTTGTTGATATGTCTGAAATTCAAACTCATCCTACTGTTGTTCATAACAATACTGCTATGATTACTGAAAGTGTAAGAGGAGAAGGGGCAATCTTAATCAATAGAGATGGAAAAAGATTTATCAATGAACTAGAAACTAGAGATGTTGTTTCTAAAGCTGAACTTGCTCAAAAAGGTGCAAGTGCTTTCCTAGTATTTGACCAAGGTACAAGAGAAAATCTTTCTGCTATAAATGGATATGTTAAACAGGGATTTGCTGTAGAAGCTTCTACTTTAGAAGAATTGGCTAAAAAAGTTGGAATAGAACCAAAAACTTTTGTTGAAACTATTGCAACTTATAATGGATATGTTAAAGCTGGTGAAGACAAAGACTTTGGTAAAAAAGGACTTCCTAGAGAACTTGTAAAAGCTCCTTTCTATGCTATTGAAGTATCTCCTGCTATTCACCATACTATGGGAGGAGTTCGTATCAATACTAATACTGAAGTTCTTACTCCAGAAGGAAAAGTTATCCCTGGATTATATGCTGCTGGTGAAATTACTGGTGGAGTACATGGGGGTAACAGAATCGGTGGAAATGCTGTAACTGATATTACAGTTTTTGGTAAAATAGCTGGTGAAACTGCTGCTGATTTTGTTAAAAATTCTAAATAATAAATCTTTATAAATATTAAAAAGAGATTGATACATAAACAGAAATATAAATTTAGAACTTTTTCAGTAGAAAGGTTTGTTATTAATTTTGTTCATAAAACATTGCACAAACCTTTCTAATTTCCAAATTTCTAAAATTTATTCTAGTTTTTAATCAATCTCTTTATTTTTTATTATTTCTCTCTTACTTTAAATTCTATTTGTCCATTTACAAGTTCTACATCAACTTTATCTCTTTCTTTAATTCTGTTAGAAAGTATCATTTTTGCAAGTGATGTTTCAAGTTGTTTTTGAATATAACGTCTAAGTGGTCTAGCTCCATATTGAGGATCATAAGCATTAGTTGCTAAATATTCAACAACTGGTTCTGTAAAATGTAATTCTATATATCTGTCTTTTACTTTTTCTTGTACAGATTCTAATGATAATCTTACAATATCTTTTATTGAAGCTAAATCTAAAGCTTTAAATAGAATAATTTCGTCCACTCTGTTTAAAAATTCTGGTCTGAAATTAGCTTTTAATTGGTCAAGCACTCTTTCTTTAGTTTCTTCTTTTAAATTAATATCTTCAAGTATTAGATGGCTTCCAATATTAGAAGTCATAATTATCAAAGTATTTTTAAAGTCTATCATTCTACCTTGTCCATCTGTAAGTCTACCATCATCAAGTACTTGAAGGAGAATATTAAATACATCTGGATGAGCTTTTTCTATTTCATCAAACAGAATTACTGAATAAGGTTTTGTTCTTACTGCTTCTGTAAGCTGTCCTCCTTCTTCATATCCTACATATCCTGGAGGTGCTCCTATCAATCTAGTAGTTGAGAATTTATCCATATATTCACTCATATCTATTCTTATAACATTATCTTCATTATCAAACAAATTATAAGCTAAAGATTTAGCAAGATAAGTTTTTCCAACTCCTGTTGGTCCTAAGAATATAAATGAACCCATAGGTCTGTTTTTATCTTTCAATCCAGCTCTTGATCTTATCATAGTATCTGCTACTGCTTTTACAGCTTCATCTTGTCCTTTTACTCTATTTTTCAAACTATTTTCTAGATTAAGTATTTTTTCTTTCTCAGTTTCAGCCAATTTAGATACTGGAATACCTGTCCATTTAGAAACAATGTCTGCTATTTCATCAGCAGTAACTTCTTGTTTTAATAATCCACTATTTCCATAAGTTGCATCTAATTTTTCCTGCTGTTCCTGTATTTCTTTTTCAATACCTGCTAATTTTCCATATTTTAATTCTGATAATCTGCTTAAATCATAATTTCTCTCAGCTTGTTCCATTTCAAGTTTAACTTTTTCTGCTTCTTCTTTAAGCTGTTTAACTCTAGTTATATCTCTTTTCTCCAGTTCCCATTGTGATTTTAATAAAGATTTTTTAGCATTCATTTCTGCAAGTTCTTTTTCAAGTATTTCTAATCTATCCTTTGAACCCTGATCTGTTTCTTTTTTCAAAGCTTCTTTCTCTATTTCAAGCTGCATACTTTTTCTAGTTAATTCATCTAGTTCTGCTGGCATAGAATCAATTTCTGTTCTTATCATGGCTGCTGCTTCGTCTATAAGGTCAATAGCTTTATCTGGAAGCTGTCTGTCTGCTATATATCTATTACTCAAAGTAGCTGCCGAAACTATTGCTGAGTCAGATATTCTTACTCCATGATACATTTCAAACTTTTCTTTAAGCCCTCTTAAAATAGATATAGTGTCTTCAACAGTAGGTTCATCAACCATTACTATCTGGAATCTTCTTTCTAGAGCAGCATCTTTTTCAATATATTTTCTGTATTCATCTATAGTAGTAGCACCTATTACTCTTACTTCTCCTCTTGCAAGCATAGGTTTCAAAATATTTCCTGCATCCATTGCTCCATCAGTTTTTCCTGCACCAACTATAGTATGTATTTCATCTATAAACAATATTATATTACCATTTGAACTTTCTACTTCTTTTAATACACCTTTAAGTCTTTCTTCAAATTCTCCTCTGAATTTTGCTCCAGCTATCAAAGCACCCATATCTAATGAGTAAAGTTTCTTTCCTTTTAATGACTCTGGAACATCACCATTAAGTATTCTCTGAGCAAGACCTTCTGCTATAGCAGTTTTACCTACTCCAGGTTCCCCTATTAGTATAGGATTATTTTTTGTTCTTCTTGAAATTATCTGTATAGTTCTTCTTATTTCACTATCTCTTCCTATAATAGGGTCTATTTTACCTTGTCTTGCTAATTCAACAAGATCTCTTGCATATTTTTCAAGTACTTCATATGTTGCTTCTGGATTTTGAGAGTCTACTTTTTGATTTCCTCTTACTTCTTTTACTGCTGCTTCATATCTTTTTTCATCTATTCCTATTCTTTTCAATAGAGGCATTTCTTTTATTAATGCCCAAAAGATGTGTTCTACACTGACATAAGAATCTCCCATCTTTTCCATTATATTTTCTGCTTCTATTAAAACTCTATGAGTAGATTGATCTAAAGTGACATCTCCCAAACTACTTCCTTCTATTCTAGGGAATTTATTCACTTCATTTTCTATCTGCCCAATAATATAGTTGAGATTCAGTTCTAGCTTTTCCATAATTCTAGGGATAAGACCTTCTGGATTTTTCAAAAGTGCCAATGCTAAAAATTCAGGTTTTATCGTCTGTTGCTTAGCTCTCATAGTAAGGGCCTGAGCTTCATTTAAAGCAAGTAATGAATTCTCTGTAAATTTGTTTGGATTCATATAACCAACCTCCTTCATCATCTTATATATTATTAATTAGTTTATGACAATAATTATTTTTTATATTTTGATTATAGAACACTTTTTTTATTTTGTCAACTATTTTAAAACAATATTTTTTTTTATTCTTTTTTCATTACATTTATTTTATATTTTATTACTCAGTTTAAAAATATTATTCCTCTATATATTATATTATACTCATTCTTATTTTTTTTCCTCTTTATTTATATTTTTCTATATTAATATTGTAGCTTAGAAATATTACTATTTATGGTTTAAAATTTTTCAAATAATAATTTGATTTATTTTGAAAAGTGTGAAATAATATCTTATATACATTGTTTATAATTTCTAAATCTTAAAAAATAGGGAGGAAAATATGGGATTATTTGACATGTTTAAAAAAAAGAAAGAAGAGGAATGGTTTGATATATATTCTCCACTTAATGGAAAAGTTATAGATTTATCAGAAGTTCCTGATGAAGCTTTTGCTCAAAAAATGGTAGGCGATGGGTGTGCTATTGACCCAACTGAAGGAGTTGTTTGTGCTCCAGTAGATGGTGAAATAGATATTTTTGAAACTAATCATGCAGTAAGTTTTGAAACTCCTAATGGACTTGAAATGATAGTTCATTTTGGAATAGATACTGTTACTTTAAAAGGTGAAGGATTTAAAAGAGTAGCTGCTGGAAACCAAGTTAAAGTTGGGGATAAGTTAGTTGAATATGATCTTGAATTTATCAAAAGTAAAGTACCTTCAGTAAAAACACCTGTTATTATAAATAATATGGATATGATAGAAAAAATTGATGTTGTTGCAAAAGGTAAAGATGTTAAAGTTGGAGATCTTTTGATGAGAGTGCAACTTAAAAAATAATTAATTATTACCACTACTTAAAGTAGTGGTTTTTTTATAAAAAAAACTCCCTCCTAATATTAGAAAAGGAGAGAGTTACCATTCTTAAAATATTTCAAATTTTTTTAAAACTTCACTAGGCATATTTTTTTGATAGTATTCAAGTATTTTTATAGCTGGCTTATAGTCTTTTTTCAATTCTAACAAACTGATATACTCATTTTCTATACTTTGAACAGAATAAAAATCACTTTTTTCAAACATTTGGAATAATTCAGCTATTATTTCCATTCTTTCTTCTATTTCACACCCAGAATTTTTTCCTACCATTAATGCTTCCATATAAAAAGACTTGCTGTCTTTTGTTTTTCCTAATTCTTTTGCACCTTTTCCTAACAGAACAAGTACATCAAAATTTTCACATTCCTCTTTTATTCCACTTATCTCATAATTATCCTTACATTTCTCATAGAATTTCTTTAAAAATACTTTGTCTTCAGTAAGTATTCCTATTTCGATAAGTTTACTATATGCTTCTGCCTTTTCTTCAGAACTTCTTCCTTTGGCTAAAGAAACATATTCCTTAGAAGCTTCTTCATAATCTCCCATATTTTTGTAAGTTTTAGCTATCATTTTTCTTACTTCAAATAAGAAGTCTTCATTTTTAGATTTTTTAAATAAAAACTTTAATATATTTAAAGCTTCAGTATATACTCCAGTTTCTACTAAAGCTTCTGCATATTTATATTGAAGTATTTCATATTCTTTGCTCCACTTTTCTTTTAAAAGTCTATCTTCAAACTTTCTATAAGTAAATACACTATTTTTATAATCTCCTAATATTTTATTAAGTTTCATAATTTCTAGTAATTTTTCTTTAAGATCAGCTATCTTTCTAATACCATGAAGAGATTTTAAAATATAATCTCTTGCATCTAAGTAGTTTCCTTCGCTTTCAAATCTTGCAAAGAGCCTCATGCAATACTCACTTCTATCATTATCATTTAATTCAAAAAGAGCCTCTTCTATTTCCCAAATATTTTCTTTAAGATCTGAATTTTCATCTTTAGTTATATTCTCTAAATATTCTAAAGCCTGCTCTTCTTTTGTTTTCATAAGCTCACTTAGTTTTATAGAGTCTTTTATTCCTCTTTCTCCTAATATCTTAGTAAAATTTTTGCAAAGTAATTTAGCTGTTTTTTCTGTCAGTGATCTTTTACCTATTTCAATCATACCTAAAAAAACTCTAGTAATATCATCCCCCACTAATTCTCCTTGAGTTATTCTATGCTTCTTTCTAAAGGCTAATAATTTTTCTTCTGGTGACAAAAACATTTTCTTTTCCCCCTCTTGCCTGCTTATTGGTTTTAAAAATATTATATCAAAAAACCAACTTTATTCCTGGCTTTTAAATACAATATAACTTTCCCGTATTATACTACATATTTTCTCATTTGTGTATTGAAAATTTCATTTTTTTAAAAAAATTTTTAAGTAGCTTCAATAATAACATCAGCAAAAGATATTTAAGTAATTAAAAAAAGTATTTAATTAATTCATAATAACATATTTTAAATTATTTTATCCAATTTTTCTTTATTTATACTCTTTTCTACTTATTTCTAAGGGGCAAGCATTTCTTTAGTAATCTTCAAGAAGATAATCACTTTCCTTTTAGTCAACAACATTTACTAATTTTATACTTCTATTCCTTTCTTTTTTAATAATTTTTCTAACATTTCTGGCAAATCGAGGTAAATTCCTTCCATTCCTATTTTTTCTGCTTTTTCTACATTAATTTTGGTATCATCTATAAATAATGTTTCTTCAGGAATAAGTCCATATCTGGCTAACAATAACTCATATATTCTTTGATTTGGCTTTAACAGATGACAGTAACAAGATATAACTCCACCATCAAATTCGTCAAAAAATTCCCATTCTTTTTGTACTTGCTCAAATGCTGGTCTATGAAAATTAGAAAGAACAAATAAATTATATCCTTTCTTTTTCAATTTTTTTAATATTTCAATGTTCTCTTCTATTGGCGCCAAACAATCCATTATATTATTTTTAAAAAGTTTTTCTAAGTTTTTTCTATCTTCAGGTATTATTTCAGCAAATTTTTCTATTGCATCTTCATATGATAAAGTTCCTCTATCTAATTCTAACCACTCTTTACTTTTAAAAACAGTTGCTATAAACTTTTCCTGTCTTTCTTTTTTTACATTTTTTTCCAGAAAACTTTCTGGACTGTATTTAATAAGCACATTTCCTAAATCAAATATAATATTTTTTATCATCTTAAACCTCTTTTTAATTTGATATTTTCCTTAATCTGTATTATAATCTATGCATATCAGTTTAGCAATATTTTTATTCAATCGAGGTGATAAAATGGAAATAAAAGCAGTTGCTTTAGATTTAGATGGAACACTTTTAACAACTGATAAAAAAATTTCGGACATTAATAGAGATGTTCTTAAAGAATTGGAACAACAAGGTGTAAAAATATTTATAGTTACAGGAAGAACTTATCATGCTGCTAAACCTTATGCAGAATATCTGAATCTTGGTGGTGTTGTAATATCATACAATGGTGCCAAAGTTGTCGAATATAGAAATGACAGAGTTGTCTTTGAATTACCTTTACAAGAGGAATATGTAAAAGAGGTTATAAGAATAGCTAGAAAAATGGGAGTTGCTCTTAATCTTTATCAAGATAATAAGTGGTATGTAGAGGATTCCAGCAGAAAAGAAGTTCTAGAATATGCTAGAGAAAGAAATCTCATTCCTATTGAAAAAGATTTTTATAGTTTTGACAACTATGAAATGACTAAAACTGTATTTATGGGTACTCCTGATATTCTTGATAAAGTAAATAGAGAAGTGGAAAAAGTATTGGGTAATAAAGTATATAAAGCTAAATCTATGGATACTCTATATGAAGTTTTAAACAGAGAAGTAAATAAAGGTTTGGTACTTGAAAGAACCCTTAAAACTTATGGTATATCCCCAGAAGAATGTGCAGCTTTTGGCGATGCTGTTAATGATATAGAGATGCTGACAGTGGTAAAATATGGTGTTGCTATGGGTAATGCTCCTCATGAAGTAAAATCACGAGTTAATTATATCACTGATACTAATGATAATAATGGTGTAGCCAAATTTTTAAAGAAATTTTTCTTTTGACACTGTTTTGATTTTATGGTAGAATTCTATAATCAATAAATATCATACAAAGATTGATATTTGTTTTCAGGTTGTTTAACAAGGAGCATTTCGCTCCTTTTATTTTAAATTTGGAGGTTTTTATGAAAGAAAATAGTATTGTAATACTGGACTTTGGTTCTCAATACAATCAACTGATTGCCAGAAGAGTCAGAGAAATGGGTGTTTATGCTGAAGTTGTTCCATATTTTGAACCTTTAGAAAAAATACTTGCTAGAAAACCTAAAGGAATAATCCTTTCAGGAGGACCTTCTTCGGTGTATGCAGAAGGAGCTCCAACTATAGACAAAGAATTATTCTATAAAGGTATTCCTGTATTAGGTATCTGTTATGGTATGCAGCTTACTACTCACTTAATGGGAGGAGAGGTTGCTAGAGCTGATAAACAGGAATTTGGTAAAGCTGAACTTTTAATTGATAATGTTGATAGTCCACTTTTCCAAGGTATTCCTAACAACTCTAAAGTTTGGATGAGTCACAATGACCATGTTACTAAAATGGCTCCAGGATTTGTTCAAATCGGTCACACTGATTCATGTGTAGCTGCTGTACATGTTCCTGAAATCAATTGTTATTGTATTCAATTCCATGCTGAAGTTACTCATTCAGAATACGGAACACAAATCCTTAAAAACTTTGTTTTCAATGTTGCTAAATGTGAGCAAAACTGGTCTATGGGTAATTACATTGAAGAAACTGTAAAAAATATTAAAGAAACTGTTGGAGATAAAAAAGTTCTTCTTGGTCTTTCAGGAGGAGTAGATTCATCAGTTGCTGCTACCCTTATTCACAAAGCTATTGGAGATCAGCTTACTTGTATCTTTGTTGACACTGGATTATTAAGAAAAGATGAAGCTAAAAAAGTAATGGAAGTATATGGAGAAAATTTCCATATGAATATCAAATGTATTGATGCAGAAGATAGATTCCTTACAAAATTAGCTGGTGTATCTGATCCAGAAACTAAAAGAAAAATAATTGGAAAAGAATTTATTGAAGTATTTGATGAAGAAGCTAAAAAAATTAAAGATGTAGAATTCCTTGCTCAAGGAACTATATATCCAGATGTTATTGAATCTATGTCAGTAAAAGGACCTTCAATGACTATTAAATCTCACCATAATGTTGGGGGACTTCCAGAAGATATGAAATTTAAACTTCTTGAACCTTTAAGAGAACTTTTCAAAGATGAAGTAAGAAAAGTAGGTAGAGAACTTGGAATTCCTGATCATATGATTGATAGACATCCATTCCCAGGTCCTGGACTTGGAATCAGAATCCTTGGAGAAGTAGATAAAGAAAAAGCTGATATCTTAAGAGAAGCTGATGATATATTTATTGAAGAGTTAAGAGCTGCTGACCTTTATACTAAAGTAAGTCAGGCGTTTGTTGTTCTTCTTCCAGTTAAATCTGTTGGAGTTATGGGAGATGAAAGAACTTATGAATATACTGCTGTATTAAGATCTGCTAATACTATTGACTTTATGACTGCTACTTGGTCACACCTTCCATTTGAGTTTTTAGAAAGAGTTTCTAATAGAATTTTAAATGAGGTTAAAGGAATCAATAGATTGACTTATGATATTTCATCAAAACCACCTGCAACTATAGAGTGGGAATAATTTGTATTTTGGTGTGGAAGCCCTATTTATAAGGGTTTTCACACTTCTTTTTTTATTACAGTACTAAAAACGTACTACGCCTTCATTTTCTTCTATTTTTTCTTCCAACAAATTTAATTTTAAAGCTACCTCTTCATGCCTGTTTGGATACAAATGCCCATATATTCTCAATGTTGTCTCCGGGTTATCATGTCCAAGTCTTTCAGAGATAAGTAATATCGGTACATTCATTTCAATTAGCAATGCAACATGAGAATGTCTTAAATCATGAATACGTATTCTTTTAACTCCTGATAGTTTGCTACCTCTATTCATTTCATGGTGTAAATAATATTTTGTAACTGGAAAAAGTCTTTCATCATTTCTGTAATCATATCTTTTTTTAGCAAACTCTTCAATTTCTTTGCATAAAAAGTTTGGAATTGTAATTATTCTTTTACTCTTTGGTGTTTTCGGTGCTTGAATCAAATCTTTCCCCTTTCTTCTACTGTATGATTTATTTATCGATACTTTCCTGCTTT
>Ga0192243_10040_pt1 | contig 59356 bp, 56 predicted proteins | sample Koala_Koa27_K3_FD_131233 | JGI IMG/M metagenome (GOLD analysis project Ga0192243, IMG submission 131233) | Enriched cells from koala feces incubated with labeled cellulose particles, San Francisco Zoo, California, United States - Koala_Koa2-7_K3 ... | reverse complement strand
TATGAATTCCGATGAGGTGGGCAAACGGCTGATGTATTTTCTTCTCAAGATGAGACAGATGAAAGACATCCTGAAGAAGACTGCCCACCGTACTTCCCAACTTCGCAGCCGCTCCAGCCTCTCCCAGGTCTTCTAGCGTTTCTACACCATTTGTTATGGTTACCGCAGACTCTGTCTTAGCTGCCTTAGCCGCCTTGACAGCTTCGACCCCTTTTACCGCAGCTGTAGCTGCCAGAATTACATCGGGTAATAATCTTCCGATTACTTTTTCCTCTGGTCTTTGCATCCCCCTCTTGAAATTCTTTCCAGGTTCCCTTCACACTGCTTATAATACCTGTTACCAAATCACCCATGACAGTAATTAAGCCTCTCTCATTGAGTGCGATTCCCAGGGTTTCCACTGTATCTGGCAGACCGGCTACGCCTGTTATCATACTGCTTATCCACAGATATTCTCCTACGATCATTCCATGATTTAATTCATGCCAGTTTTCCTTCCTCTGTTTGAGCTCCTCTGCATCCTTTCCTCTCATGCTCAGTTCTTGCAGAATCGGTGAACTTCCCGCAAAACCAAATATTAATTTTCATGGATATATGCCAATTTACTTCCAAACTCTCTATCCGGGGTTTTTATAATCGTATCATCCAGATTCTTCCACATCTCCTGGATATCGCGTTTCGCCTCCCCAAAGATCCCCTTCGGCCGGTTATCCTCCACGATTCCTCCGGTTATCTCTCCCAGCTCAGAGCAACCAGCTTCCAGCAGTTGGGCGCGCAGTTCCCGGATGGCCTGGGCTGATAAATTTACCTCTATACGTCCGTTTACGTACTTCCGATACCTCTCGCTCAGTTCCCTGGCCACCGGACTCACGGTGTAGCTGACCTGGTATTTCCCGCCTCCCATCTTTTTAAAATGCGGTATGTAGATCCTATTGATAAAATCTGTGATTTCTTTGGCCTGGTTATCCATAGACAAGACTTCATAGGCGCTGATTAAGTCCTGATAATCCGCGTCCGACAGTGCTCCAGGCTCCAGTGTCATCAGATATCCCAGGCGGTCCATATTTACAGAACGGTCCGCTGCGACCAGCGGTTCGTAGATTCTTCCGGTGATATCTGCGGTCTGAATCTCCATAATCGTTCCGAATTCTGCCGACAGGCGGTCCTCCAGGCTGTCGATATTCTGCTGATAGCGGAAGAATGATTCGTTAAACTGCAGGATAAAATCTTCCTGCTCTTTTGAATACCTCCGAAACTCCTGATCCCTACCGCTCATGTTCAGGGAGACGAATTTCAGACCGCCTCTGCGGAACCATCCGCCTCTGATACTCTCCATGGCATTGTTCCACAGTGACACTTCCCTTGGAGTATCCTCATATCCCACACCGTTGCTCTTTTGTGCAATACCTGCGATATAAGAATCATCCAGGTAGAGCGTTCCCGCCGGTTCGTGGATCTCCCCCGGTTCCGGCGGTCCGTACATACAGAGGTTATCCGCAAATCCTTCACATCGGTTCAGCTCCCGGTTGACCTCCGGCTGGGCAGTCTTCTTCAGGATGTCTTTCATCTGTCTCATCTTGAGAAGAAAATACATCAGCCGTTTGCCCACCTCATCGGAATTCATAGAAAACTGCTCTTTGCTGGCGCCTTCCCAGGAGACGACCAGCTGCCAGCTGATCGATATCATATCCGCCTGCGCTTGATGCAGCATCTCCAGCTGGCTTTCGTATTCCAGAATTATGTCGTTTAACTGCTCCAGCTCAATTCGAAACATGCGACACCTTCTTTCCTGTTAGTATATAGAAATTTTCCCCGCCTTACAAGCGGCTGGGGAAGATTAATCATCATCTTCCTCTTCTTCCTCATGGTACTCCTCGTCCTCGCTCTCCATATCAGGCAGCTCCCGCTCGCAGTAATCTAGTCTATCGGCAGCCTCCCTTTTGGCCTCCCGGATAATCTCGATAACCCGGTCATCAAGCCTTGACATTGCTGTACGGCATTCTCCGATTCTCACACTCATCACCGCATTTTCCGTCTCTTTGGCGGTTTTCTCCAGCGTATCTTCTATGGTCTCAGCCACACTCTCAGCCTGATCTAAATACTGAATCATCTCCCTCAGCTTTTCTATGTCATCCCGGCAATCTTCAATATCATCACATCTGCATGACATTTAGCCCTCTCTCCCTTCTTCCTACGGTTCCGCTTCCGGCTGCGGCACTTCTACGATATCCTCATAGGGTTCAAAATACTGTTTTCTGTTTGGATCTGTAAAATAGAATATCAATGCGATAATTCCACACAGAATATTAACGCAGCCTCCTGTAAAACTCAGAACCAATGTTATAAGCATGGCGATCCTTTGTCTGTTTGTCGCCAGTATCAGCGTAGCAACCGGAAACACGAGCGTTCCGATTCCTTTGCCCATCACTACTCCTAACTCCTTGGCATCCAGATCTCCTACCACTATACCGCCCCAAATTATGAGGACAAAACAAATGCACATAACCACAATATCTACAATCGCAGCAATCACAACTGCCTTCACACCTCTTGTCATTTTTCTTTTCATCTGATTCATTTTAATCCCTTTCCATTCGCGTCCATCTTTTTCGACAAGTCTACATCCGCCTGCATGATCTGTGTCCTGGCGTCAATGACCTCTTCCCGCAGATTCCTAATCTCATTGATAATATCCGAATACTCTTTTTCCACCCCGACAGCCGCCCGCAGAAAGTTTTCGCTGCTTTTTCCATCCCATGCGCTAAACATCGTCTCATGTGTCTGGCGCAGCACTCCCAGATGCTGCTCCAGCTTCTCTATAATCTCGCCGAGCTTCTGCTCTCCGGTACGAAACTCGCTCTCATTTACTTTTATCTGGTCGGCCATATGCGTTCTCCTTTATTCATCTTCATCATCGGCTCTCTTACAGTCCTTTCTGATTTTGCCTGCAATCCCCCCAAGCAGTGCCAAAAGTGTGCACAGACCCAGTATCGCAATCAGCCGCATCTGGTCACGCAAAAGCCGTTTCTGGCGCTGCTCGTTTACCGAGGCCACACCACGCACCTGCGTGTCCGCAAACTTCAGCGGCGCAACTGTAAATTCAACCACATCCTTATTTAGCGTAGAATGAATACGGCTGAATGGAAGCTTCTCTGCAAAACCAGCCAATAACTCCTGATTCTCCCTGCTCGTCTCCTCTTTTGCCATATAAAACTGATTGATGGCGAACGAAAGCTTCTCCTGTTCCGCCTGGTTGGTGTCCTGGGCCTCTTTGCCCAGATTCTCCAGAAAATGCTGGTACTCCCTGTTGGCACGATCCTGTTCTCTGGTTTGATCCTGGAGCTGACGATTCACGTCCTTTTCCACACTTCCCAGATGCTTTTGATAATTGCCGACCAATGTGTTGATGCGGCCGCTGACCTCCCCGTCCAGATAATTTCCGGCATCGTAAACCAACACCTCATTTTCCAGATTTCTAAGCGCCTCAGTCAGCTCGTCCGGCAGCTGTGGAAAATTCCCGGCCTCATCCTGTGGAATCTTCTTGTCCAGAAACGGAGCCATACCTCCCTGAAATTCCGGCTTTGGAGTACCGGCATATCCATCCAGGGTCAAAACTGGCAGTTCCGGTATATCGGGAAAATCCTTGACCTTTTGGTTGGAAGCTTCGGCCGCGGCCTCCGCGATAATAACGTTGGCCGGGAGACCGCTCTTGGCAGTACCGGCCAGCAGTCCTGCATAACTCCCGCTCGAAGAGCTTTCGCCATCCTCCACAAGGTCATTGATCAACCAGACCTCGCCTTCGTCCTCATCTCGGGTCATTAATGTGTACGCCGTCACCGTTCCTGCTATCTGAAACATCTTCTCCTCAGTGACTTCCGTCTCATCGGATCTCTGATCTGCAATCTCCTCATCGCTGCCATCTGATACCTCTTCCGTCTCGCTGCCGCTCTCCACGACCTCCTCCAACGCCTCTGTTACACCCTCACCCAGTTCATCATCTGCTTCTGCCTCTACCGGGGCATTCGACACCTCCTCCGTCACATCTTCTGCACCGCCGCGCTCATCTTCGACCTCCTCCGCCTCCGAACCGGTCGCCGTCTGCACATGCTCCTCGCTGTCCGTCTCCGCCGCTGTCAATGGAACTGCATTCATCCCAACACCATTAAAGACCACTCCCGCATAAGCAGCCACCGCATCCCGGTATGCGTCCACATTGGCCTTATAGTCATTCAAATCAGAACAATAGATTTTCAACTTTCCATCAATCTCCTGGGTTTTATTCTCCCAGTCCAGCCGGTAATCGCCCAGAACCTGATCGGACTTTACTCTCCAGTCATCCACATCTTTTTGATAACCCTCGATCTGCTCATTCCACTTTACCGTCTCGTCCTGCCATTTCTCAGCCTCAATGATCCACGTCTCCAGCTTACGGCTGTATTCCTCCAACGCTTTTCCATAGTCATCGACCTTCATTCCCCACTCGTCTACCTGGCTCTGCCGCTCGATGGAGTCATCTCTGATCCGTCCGGAGTAATTCAGCGTATTGGATTGCACAATCTCATAATCATCTCTGGCCTTCTGATAACTCTCCTGGTACTGCCCTGATAATTCCTCCGCGTAGCCCCGGACCTGATTGACAAATGCCTGAAAATCAATTTCTTTTGTCTCAAATACCGTGCGCGGCGCATCGTGAAGATTCAGTTCCTCGGTGAAGTTTGTCAGCTTCACTTTCCCCGCGGCTTCCATATCTGCCTTGTCATTGTCAAACAGCTCCCTTGTGGTGTCCTGTGCCCCGTGAAACTCGTCATAGATAGAGGCCACATAGGTGTAGGACAGAGATTCATTGATCTTTGACTGAAGCTCTATGGTCTTCGTGTACAGATTGATATATTTGCCCTCCGGCAGACTCGGGTTTACCATAAACTCCAGTAAAACCCGCTCCGGTTCCCAGGTATTGATAGATATTACCTTCTTTGAAAGGTCCGAGGGGAACATGAGCACAGCGCCGTATCGCCCCGTCTCATAACCATTCTGGGCTTCCTGAGGCGATACCGGCACATAACCTGGATCTAACGTGTCGATGATAGCGGTCGAATAATTCTCTTTGACTCCACAGTTATCGGCTCCCATATCCTGATTTACCACCGCGATTGTGGTCCGTATCTGATCACTGTACTGATTCAGCTGCTGATTCCGGCTGATCTCCATACGGGTTCCCGCAAACAGTCCTGCGCCGGCCAGAAGACAGCCTCCCAAGATCGCAGCCGGTATCCATCTTACGTACATTTTCATCCCTCCTGACGCCTTCCAATCAAATCCACCAGCGGCATTCGAATCTGTCTGATGCTCCCTCTCTGATACAGAAACCCTTTCTCCACGCCGGCTTTGTAACCGCGCATCGGCGTGATCGGGAATAGATTCTGTTCTCCGGGGTTTCCTAGCACCAGGCCGCTCTGGCTCTCCTTCCACAGTTTCGTCATGTTGTCATATCCTCTGAGCCTGGACGGAACCGTTGTCACCACCACTGAGATTCCATAAGTCACCGCCTCGGCCATCAATGTCTCCATCTCCTTTGCCCTGGGTTTGCACAGCTCTATAAAATTGTCGCCATCATCGATAAGCAGGAGAACGCAGGGATTGGCTGCGATAAATTCCTTCAGCCGCATCTTTTGTCCTTCAAACTGCTCTTTTCTCCCATCGACTTCCCGTTTCAATTCCCCGGCAAAGTTCTCTAAATCCGCTTCCTGTCCGCAATAAACGACATGGTCCATGCCTTCCGTCTCCTGCAGATCATAGCTTCTGGAATCAGCCACAAGCACTTTGTTCTCTCCGGCCTGACGGCAGATCATCTTCAAGATATTCGTCTTTCCGGTCTGGGGGGCTCCGATGATCAGGGTTACCGGCTGAGAAAGGTCCAGACATTGAGGAAGAATTTCTTCCGTATCCAGTCCCACCACCGCCTGGCGCTCCCGCACAGGTGCCTGCGCCATCAGCCTCTCAAAGGATAGAATCTCCGGCATAACCCGGATTCCCTCCGCCGGCTTTGCCGTATTCCTTCTCTTTATCTCCTGAATCAGGCTGCCGATCCGGCCGGTATAAGACCGGTCGTCCTCATATTCCACTGGCAGATAGCACTGCATAAGGTTGACATTGTCCATCTTGACCGCCGCACGGCCGCGGATCTCCGGCAGCTGGTAGCTGCTTCGGCCTACGATTCCCACAACATCTGTCCGGTCATACAGAAAATGTACCAGCTTGTTCTTAAAGTTGTTCAGCACCGAGTACCGGACCGCATTGGCCCGGGAAGCGGTAATCACCGTATAGATTCCAATTCCGCCTCCATCCCGGGTAAGCTTCACAAGAAAATCTTCCAGTTCCATCCCGATCTCCCGGATCACGTCATAGTTGTCGATCCAGAGGATGACGGCAGGCAGAGCTTCCTTAGCCGTCTCATTGTACATTTTAAAGTTGATGGCGTTTGCAGCCGCGAACAGCCGCTTTCTGCTCTGCAGCTCCGCACCCAGAAGCTTCATCAGCTTTTTCAGCTTTTCTTCATCGTCAAAGCCCATATAGTCCGCCGTATGGGGTAACCCCTTCAGCTGTACCAGTGCGGAGTTTCCAAAGTCCAGTATGTAATAGTGCAGCTTCTCCGGAGAGTTCCTGCAGGCCAGCGTCAAAGCCCCGTTCATCAGGGTAGTGGATTTGCCAAAACCGGCTGCGCCAAACACCGCCAGGTTCCCATCCTCCGAAAAGTTATGGATATACTCCTCCTGCTTCTGTTCCTCCGGGATGTCCACGACTCCCAGCTCCATGGACAGATCATATTCCTCAAACTGACCCACATCCCGGTCCGCGCTTACGTGAGGATTCACTATCTGTTCTGCCAGAGGAGGCAGCCACGGACGCTCCACAGGCCGCTCATCAAGCCTTTTATAAAAAGTCTGTATCCGATTGACCACTACATCCAGCTGCGTGAGCTTTACTCCCTGACTCTCCTCCCCGCTGCTTAGATCCTCATTTAAAAGCTCCCCCTGTCCCAGACGGTTCATGAAGTATACCCGGTTGTCAAAGCCCATCTCCACCTCGGACTCGCTGTAATCGGCTCCGCTCCACGCCGACTGAAACAGCTCATAGATCTCATTGTTTCCAACCTGCAGATAGGCCCGGCCCGGAAGTGTGATCCTCGCCGCATCCGGTGTCTTTAACACTTCGTTGCTGTCCGACTCGTTCTGTACCTTCAGCGCCAGCTTAAACCCGGAATTGCTCCATATCTGGTCATCAACCGCGCCGGAAGGCTTCTGAGTCGCCAGGATCAGATGGACTCCCAGACTTCGTCCGATTCTCGCCGCGCTGACCAGCTCGCTCATAAAATCAGGCTGTTCTTTTTTCAGTTCGGCAAACTCGTCTGATATCAGGAATAAGTGGGGCAGCGGAATCTCCGCCTTGCCGGACCGGAACAGACGGCTGTACTGATTGATGTTATTGACGCCGTTTTCATTAAAGATCCTCTGTCTTCTCGCCAGCTCACTTTTAATAGACGCCAGCGCTCTCATACTCTCGCTTCCATCCAGGTTCGTGATCGTTCCAAGCAGATGGGGCAGATCGCGGAACAGGTTTGCCATACCGCCGCCTTTATAGTCAATCAGCAGAAATCCCACCTCATGGGGATGAAAATTGACCGCCAGCGAAAGGATATAGGACTGGAGGATCTCCGATTTTCCCGATCCTGTGGTACCGGCCACCAGTCCGTGGGGACCGTGGGCCTTTTCATGAAGATTTAAGCAGACGATGTCGTCCTTTCCTCTGACGCCCAGCGGTACCGCAAGAGATTTGTAACAGACATTTTTTCTCCACAATACCTCCACCGGAAGCTCCTCCGGCCGTTTCACCTGATACAGGCTGAAAAATGTGATGCTGTCGGGAATCTGAGTGGACATGCCCTGGTTGTGAATCAGCGCCGCCATCTTTCTCGCCATCCGCTCCCCGTCGCAGTCCTCCGGCTCCTGCAGAGCAATGATCCGGTTCATCAGCTTTCCCTCCTTCATCAGAAGAGTTCCCGACTCCCGGCCATTTAATATCATAATGGTCTTAATATAATCTGGAAGATTGGCCTGCTGGTTGGTCGTATAGATTAAGCTGAAGCCCATCCCCCTCTGGTCTGCCTGCAGAAATTCCATGATGCTGTGGTTGATCACCAGCCTGGGATCGTCGATGATGATAACGTAGTGCGGCAGAAACAGCGTTTCCTGTTTCCCCTCGTCCCGCTTCTGTTTTCTCATCTTCAGAATCTGGGCAAGGCTCCCAAGAACCTGGTCCCTCTGATTCTCCCCGCTCACCAGACCCGACACGTTGATGTGATGGACCCGGCAGTGGGGATACCATGTAATCCACTCAAAACGGCTGCGGCACGCCTCCTCCGTCAGCATGACGATCTCCATATCGTGGTAGCTTTGAAAAAAGCCAGCTGCATGATAATCGCTGTCAAAAGCCGATGGATATGGACTTGTTCTCCCACAAGTCCCAGATGGGAAAGCTTTAAGTCAATCACGGACGGCATATCAGGAATCTCCCGAAACTGCCCAAGCATGTCCCTGGCTTCGGCCGCCAGCGGGTCCTCCTCATCCTCCTGACGTTCCTCAAATTTCACCCGGAAGGAGGCGGAGGCTGGAGCATTGCCCAGCGAAAAACACAGGAAGTCGCTGTCGTCCGCCTTTCTCTCGTAGATCCGGCTGGAATAAAACATCGTCATCCTCTCGATCTCCCTGAGAGGAGGGTAATGCCAGGTCAACGCCTCCTTCTGATCCTGATACGGGCGGGCCAAGCGCTTTCTCTGGTCCAGAAGGTATGTCTCATAGCGCTCCCTGCGCCGCTTCTCCCTGATTCTGCGTTCTTTTTTGTCCCCAACATAAGAAGTAACGGAAAAGACCAGACTCATCCCCATGCTGGCGGCGCTGACAAGCACAAACAGTCCCCGTTTCATCACCACGCTCACCGTAATGGTCATACACAGCATCACCAACGGCGGGATAATCAGCCGCGCAAGCTGTCTCCTGGGCGGAGCCTCCGCCTTCGCCGGTGCCTGAAGCTGCGCCTGGTTTTCCGGCTGCCGTTTCATGACTCTGGGGGAATGTTTATATACGGGGAATTCCTCCATGCCTTCCCGTTTTTCATAGAACGGCCGCAGTTTGGTGTGATAATGTACACCCTCACAGATCAGCCGGTCCTTCTCTACGGTTATCTTCATGTCTCCTATGAGAATCAAGTCCCCCTGCCGGGTCCGTGTTGTGCCTTCCGGACACCTGCTGCCGTTGATATAGCAGCTCCCCTCATAGAGGGTCAGACTGTCATCTTTTAACAAGGCGGTTACCGGCGTTTCCTGTTCCAGACAGATATGACACGCTTCCCCCGTCCCGATTCGTAATACGTCCTCCTTTTTTCTGGAAAAGACCTGCTCCACGCTGTCGTATAACAGCGCGGTAATGGAACCCGCCACGGTTTTTTTATTCATTTTCAGAGGTATGCCACCCAGAATATACTCCGATCTCCGGCACACAAACCGGATTCCTCCATCCTGTACCGGTTCTAACGCCTCGGAAAAGCTCCTATCCTGATGTGTGGATATCTCTATGCATCGTTTTTCATTGAACAGGATCAGATTCATCGGCAGCTCCTTTTTGTTTTTCAATTTCCTCTGTAAGAGACTTAATCTTTTGCTCCAGATCATTGGTCAGAGCCTCTTTCTTTTCTCCGTCCATGACCGTATCCTCTTTCACCGACGCGCTGTATTTGATGTAAGCAAACAGCAGCAGCTCGTTATTGCCCAGGCGTTTTGCCATATCAACGGCTGATGGGTAGTCTCCCCTGCCTATATAGATCCAGTAGTCAAACACGGACGGCTCCGTCTTCAGAGTCAGACCTGCCAGGATATTCTCCTTCTGAGCCGAGGTCAGGCTCTCGGTGCTGACGATGGAGCGGGCCAGTATATAACGGCTGTCATAGGGCAGATCTCCAACCTGCACGCCCTCCAGCTGGTTCTGAACATCAATATAGTTCTCTCTTAGATAGGCGGACTGACCGGCAAGAAGATGAGTCTTTAACGGAAACTGGAACAGAGTCAGCCAGCCGCAGACCCCCGCCGCCACGATTGTGACAGCCGCCATAACCGGCACGGCGATCCGGGCGGCTTTTGCCGACGAACGCTTCACCATCACCCGGTGTTCCGTCGTATACTCCAGCTCTCTTTCATACTGCTGTCTGAAAAACTCCAAAAGCTTCTCCGGCTCCTCCGGCCCCGCCATGGTCCTCAGGACTGCCTTCTTCCGATAGAGATCCGCGCCTCCCTCAACATAATCCACGTAGCTGTACCGGTCATAGAGAACAGAGGCCGCCAGCGCTTTATACTGCGCGGCAAACTCCGCTCCGTTTTTCTCCCCTCCGGCCTCAAGATCCCGTACCAGAACCTTGGGACATAGATTTCTGTCAAACCAGAGGTTGTCCGGGCTCAGCTCGAATCGGTATCGTTCTCTCAACCGGAAGAGGAATCCGCAGTTGTAGAGCAGACGCCACCGTTCCTCCGGCAGTCGTTTTTTTATGTCATCAAAAGGATACAGTTCCTCCACATCAAATCGCATGACAAACTCATCCTCATATTCTTCTATTTCACATGGAACCAGCTCCGGTTCCGGATATGCAAGCAGAGCCCTCTTGCCCTTTGGCAGGCTGCACTCGCTGTTTTTTATCGTTATCTCGATTGTCTTTCCCATTCTCTCGCATCCTCCCAGAGTACCGCAGTCAGACGGTCTCCATCGTATATCTTCTCTTCCTCAAAGGTCTTATAGGCACTGACCAGACGCTCCCGCATGTCGGAACGGTAATATGCCGGTCGATGATTGGTCGTCCATCGTCCGCTCTCCTTCAAGATCTCCAGCGCCGCCAGAATCTCCTGTCTGTTGTCAATCTTTAACGAGGCTTCCTCATCCTTTAACCGTACTGTAATCGTTATGTACATGTTCTTTTCTCCGTTTATATGCCTGAAAGAGGCGGCCCAGGGCGTAGCCTGCCAGTCCCAGTATGAGAAAAAGACCGGCGGCCGCAGGCAGCGGCAGACCAGGCTGTTCTCTCACGGTGTTCATACTTTTTAAGTTCTCCGCCGATGTAAAAATATCCAGCGATTCTGCCCTTGCCAATACCGCATCACCGTCTCTTCCCTGATTCTGGTCAGAGAAAAGTCCTTCCATCAGCTGTCTCGCAGCCTCCGCCTGGGCTTCTCCGCCTTTTTTTGCAGCCGGCGGCCGCTCTCCTCGGTCAGTATGTTGACCTGATACCGGTCGGTATCCGCCGAATTGCTGTAGTCCCGTTCCTTCATAGCCGACGGATCGATTCTGAGATCCGGGTCCTGCGTATGACATATGTTCCATCCGTCCATCACAGACCACTCCTTCTTTTTTTAGACAGAGGATACCGCAGATATCTGCGGCATCCTCCCCATGCATTACATCTGGAACTTGCCTGCGATATCCTGATCCAGCTGCTCGATCGCGTTCGCCGTCGCATCCAGCTGTCCGCCGATATCATCAATCAGCTGACGCATCTCGTTGAAAGAAGGCTTCAGCGCATCAAACTGCTGTGCAAATCTGACGCTCGCCTCCCCTTCCCACTCCTCCTGAAGGACATTGATCAGGTTCTGCATCTTGTTGATGACCTCCTCAAAGTTGCTGCCTTCTGTTCTGAACTCTCCGGCGCGTCCGCGCATTTGATCCGGTGTAATACGAATCTGTCCTGCCATGCTGTTCTCCTTTCCTGATGAAAATAAAATAAGTATCCCAAATAACCTTTGAACGCTTCCAAAGGTTATTTGGGATACTATATCATACTTTGTCCATTTGTGCCGATTAATGTAATAATTAACCAGTTATTTGTAATAACTTACAGTTTATACGGTTACTGTATCTTCAACTTGTTAATTTTATAGATTTTTATGTAACTCAAACCATATCCATTTTTCTTTAGTCCTCGTCCAGCACCATGCCAATCAGATCAAATTTTTCACAGCTCAAGACGATATCGAAATCTTTTTTGTCCGGTTTGGGGCATTTTATGATAACGGTTCGGTCCGTCAGGTTATAATACCAGCCGCATGCAGCCGTATCCAGATACTCCCGTACCAAAAACCTCGGAATCTCCTCCCCATCCACGGTCACCCAGTAGGCCCCTTTCTCCTTGCTGACTACACACAGCGTCAGTGTCTCAACCGTATCCTGATAGGAGCCTTCCTTATGGAACGAGATCACCGTCCGGTCGCCCGCTTTCACCTGTATATCCGTTCTGGAGTATACTCCCTTCTCAAAATCCTTTGTGTGCCCGTCATCATCATAGAATACGAAATTACAGTCATCTTCTGCGCCGATAACCAAATCCAGCTGCCGCATCACATCGGTAGATGCCTGATGCACATCCTCAGTGGTCAGGTAGACAGCCGATCCACGCAGGAACATAGGCACCGAGGCCAGCGTAACCGGTATTTCAATCAGCTGCCCGCCCTCATAGGCCCGGTAGTTGTCATTCATATCATACCAGGTAGTTCCCTTGGGCAGATAAATCTTGCGGGTTTTCGCTCCCTTTTCCACCACGTTGGCTACCAGCACAGACGGTCCAAACATGAAGGTCATATTCTCGTCACTGTAACATTGCACATCATCCGGAAACTCCATAAACAAAGGACGCATGGCCGGTATCCCCGTCTCATATGCATGGCGCATCAAAGAATACAGGTAAGGCATCATGCGGTACCGCTGTGCATAGGCGGCACGCACCTCCTCCAGATGCTCCTCGTACATCCACGGCTGGGTCACCGTATTGTCACTGTTTGCGGAATTCATACAGAATCTGGGCTGGAATATGCCGCTCTGTATCCAGCGGAGCAGAAGCTCTCCCTCCGGCGCTGGGCCCGCAAAGCCTCCGATGTCGCAGCCCATATTGGCGCAGCCCGATAATCCCATACCAAGGATTGTTGAAATATTAAACTTCACGGTACGCCAGTCCGTTAAGTTATCCCCTCCCCAGGCCTGTGCGTATCTCTGAATACCGGCATAGCCGGCGCGGTTGATGATGTACGGACGCTCGTTTGGATACATCTCCGCCAATGCCTGACGGCCTACATATGCCATCATATTGGAATGAATAATCTTCATCTCCGCCATGGTGCCCTTCTTCCCGTTACAGTCACACTGCGCGTTGCGGTCCTCTATTCCGTCGTACTCGCAGTTATCATTCCACACGGTTTTAGAGCCCTTTTCCAGCAGAGTCTCCTTGAGCAGTTCTTTCCATGTATTTCTCCCCTGCTCTCCTGTGAAATCCACAAATTTTCCATAACCGCCCCACCAGCGTCCTATGTAATCGTCTTTTCCATCAGGGGTTTTTACAAACACATCATTTTTCTTAAACACATCCATATACGGATGGTTCTTTAATATCCCGGGCTTCATGTTTGGAATCACATTGATTCCCATACTGCTCATCTTTTCAAAAAAGCCTTCCGGGTCCGGAAAACGCTTGTTGTTCCAATTAAAGATATAGCGCAGATTGTCCTTCTCGCCCGAGGAATACCCTGAAGCCAGCCAGAAATTGTCTATATAGATCTTCTCATCAAAATGTTTCTGAATCACCTTGTAGATTTCTTCATCGCAGTCCTTATCCAGCTCCGCATAGTACATAGTGGAAGCCGTATAGCCCAGTGACTGTTTGGTTGGCAGCGCGCTTCGGCCCGTCAGCCAGGTATAGCGCTCTACGACATCACTCACCGCCGGTCCGCCAATCAGAAACAGATCCAGATCTCCCCCATCCGTTTGATAGTAACAATACCGGTCCCAATAGCCGCTGATCTCATTGCACATATCAAACACGGAATCATAAGAATTGTTATAAAACAATCCCACGGCACTCTTAACCTGGTCATTGATACGAATATAAAACGGTATATGCTTATACAGCGGTTCCCCAAACTCCGGATCATGACCGATGGCATCCTTGGGAGACATGCGCAGGCGCTTGCCCTTCTTATCCAGGTGGCCGGTCTTCTCACCAAATCCATAGAAATGGTCATGGTCGCGGTCCACCCTGCTGTAGTGGGTCAGTCTGCCCAGCTGATCGCAGTCAAAGGCCCGCTCCTTTAAATCCTGATAAATCAGCTCGCCGCTTTTGTCGTAGAGCTGAAAGCTGAACGGCTGCTTGCGAAGTACCAGCTTTAACGTCCCTGTCACAAATGTTATCTTCTTATCGGTTTCTTCATAAGGAATATCCAATGCCGTAATACATGTGCGTTCGTCCTTAAACAGATCGTCCAGCTCGTCCTTCCATGCAGTAGTAACCAATGCATAGGATGACTCCTTGAAGCTGCGCTCAAAACTGGTGCGTATACGAATCACATCATCGCTCATAAATACCAGCATGACATCTGCATGATCCCCATGAATCAAATATCCGTTTGTTGTCTTTTCTATCGATTGAAACTGATTAAGCAGCATAATTCTTTTACCTCTTTTCTGTCATATATTCTCTTACATACCAATCAGATCAAAGTCCTCGAAGGAAACCGTCAGAGAGGTATCCTTCTTCGGATTTTTATATTTTACCTCCACGGTTCTCTTGGTTTGGCTGTAATACCAGCCCTCGCCGGCTTCCTCATATTTCCTTCGATTCAGAAAATGCTCCAGCTGCTGATCGCCAAGCTTTACCCAAAACGGACTTCTGCCCCTGCAGATCATCTCTGTAACCACATCTTCCACAAAGTCCTCATAGACGCCCTCGGATGTGAAATCTACCGTTACTACCTCAGAACCGGTCATATGGATGTTCACCTTCCGGTATACTCCATTCTGAAAATCGTTGGTAACGCCGTCGTCATCGTAAAGCGTATAGGTTTGGTCCCCGCCCGGAGCCAGAATCAGGTGCAGTCTGGTCGTATGATCGCGTTCCATGTTCATGATCTGATTATCTGCCATCGGTATAATCGCCCCTTCCCTGATAAACATAGGGATGGTCTCCATAGAAACGGGAATCTCGATTGTCTCCCCGCCTTCATAGCAGGTAAAGTTGTCATTCCAGTCATACCATTTACAGCCCTTGGGCAGATAGACCGTCTTTACGACCGCGCCTTTTTCAATGACGTTGGCCACCAGAATATCCTTGCCAAACATAAATTCAAAGCTTTCATCATATGTCTTTGCGTCATTCTGAAATTCGTATACCAATGGCCGCATAATCGGCGCCCCGCTCCTGCTTGCCTCATATTCCGCGGAATACAGATAAGGGGTCATACGGTAACGCAGCAAAATCGCCTCACGGATGATATCGGCCGAATTATGATACATCCATGGTTCTGTCACTGTATTGTCATTACTTGCCGAATGGATAGAAAACCGGGGCTGGAACACGCCGTTCTGCACCCAGCGGACGAACAGCTCCTCCTCCGGAGCCGGGCCCGCAAATCCGCCGATATCCGCTCCCTCATTGGGCTGTCCGGACAGGCCCATACCTGTAATGATAGGAATATTGTACTGCAGGGATTTCCAGCTTGTATAATTGTCGCCGCACCAGGTCTGCGCATACTTCTGGATACCGGCGCTGCCGCTTCTGCATACCATGTAAGGTCTTGCGTCCTTATTATGCTCCTTTACCGCCTCGCCGGCTGTTTTACACATCAATGTACTCATCAGAGGCTTCAGCTGCCCTATGGTGCCTCCCTTACCGTCAAAATCACAGCTGCAGTCCTTATCCAGCAGGCTGTCGTACTCACAGTTGTCATTCCATATGGAATCAGTTCCTATATCGATAACATGCTCGATCAGATAGTCTTTCCATGCCCGGCGTGCTTCCGGCTTGGTAAAATCCCAGAACGCGCCGTCGCCGCCCCACCATTTCCCGACGGCGTAACTCCCATCATCCGAATCTTTGACAAAAACATTTTTCTCTGCAAATTCACGAAACCACGGATGTTCAAGTAGAATACCCGGCTTCACATTCGGCACATTCTGAGCTCCCTTTTCATTCATGGCGGCAAAGTAAGCTCTCGGATTCTTAAATCTGGTGGTATTCCAGGTAAATACACAGCGCCGGTCGTGGTAGCTGGTATACCCCGAGGACAGGTGGAAACCGTCGATTGGGAACCCTTCCTCCTTAACCGTATCAATAAATCCCAATACCGCCTCATCACTATCCTGCTCCAGCTCAGGATAATACATGGAGGAACCCTGATATCCCAGGGCGCGTTTTGGGAGCAATACGGGACGTCCCGTCAAACAGGTATAGTTATCCACTATCTTTTTGATTGTATTTCCCCCAGCAGGAACAGATCGATATCGCCGCCATCTGCCTGCCAATATGTATAGCGGGGCCAATAATTACTCTTTTCACACCCCATGTTGAATACGGACTCATAAAAATTATGATAAAACAGGCCAACAGCCTTTTGGCTTTCACGGTTCAGGCGGATGTAAAAAGGAATATGTTTATAAAGGGTATCCATTTTTTCAGCATCATAGCCCATGGCGTCAGTCGCTCTCTCACGCAAAAAACACTTATTCTTGTTTAAGCTGCCGGCCTTTTCACCGAAACCGTAATAACATTCTTCCTCGCCCTGCATTTGGCTGTAATGGCAGACGCGGTTGTTGGAGTCCTGAAGAAAGGGACTTCCCTCTATGTCACTGTATAGAAGCGTTCCCTCGTTGTCATAGAGCTTCAGGCACAATGGGTCCTTATGCAACTCCAGCCGTACCGATTTTGTAGAGAATACCAACATCTCATTGCCATCCTCTATCATTGGCTCAACCGGATCTTTTTTGGTGCGCTCCCCCGCCAGAAGTCCGTCCATTCGATCATCCCACGCAGTCATGGACAGGATATAGGACTCCTCCGCCATCTCTTTATCAAAAGACACCCTGACCCGCACAATTTCATCCGTTACAAAACAGATGGCGATATCGGCGCAGTTGACGTGTACCAGATACATACCATTCAAATTTTCATAGCCCAGAAATGTTTTACAAATTTTCATTTTAATTCTCCATTTTTATTAAAAAGGAGACCTCCATCACGAAGCAAAAGAGGTCCCCTTATCAGCAATACCCAGTGCTTTACATAGAGGGTATCAGACCGCATAAGTACGGAATCAGCAGAGACAAGGCCGGAATATAAGTAACCAGCAGCAGTGCAACCACCATTGCGCAGAACATCGGGACGATATACTTTGAAACGCCTTCAATCGTAACCTTGTCTACACCGCAGCCCACAAACAGACAGGAACCTACCGGCGGTGTTACAGAACCAATGCCCAGGTTCAGAATCAGCATAATACCAAAGTGAACCGGGCTCATGCCAATACTGTTTATGATCGGCAGGAAAATAGGAGTAAAAATCAATACTGCCGGTGTTAAATCCAGGAACATACCCATAACTAACAGGAATACATTCATGATCAGCAGGATTACATATTTATTGCTGGAAGCTCCCATCAGCAACTGGCTGATCGCCGCTGGAATTCCTGAATATGACATCACATAGGACATAATCGTGGAAGCTGCAATCAAAAACAGGATTGTAGCGGAGCTGATCATCGTATCTGCAAGAATCTCATAGAGATTTTTTAAATTCAGTTCTTTATATAAAAATCCCAGTAAGCCACAGTACAATACGCAGACAACTCCAGCCTCTGTAGGTGTAAACCATCCCAGCAGAATACCCGCCATAACAATGATGACAGCCAACAGTGACGGAACCGCATCGATAATGATTTTAACCGGCGAGGCACTGTCCTTCACCGCCGATGCCTTGTAACCCTTTTTATTAGCAATATACATGGCGACAACCAGTACGCAGATCCCAAGCAATGCCCCCGGAATATAACCGCCCATGAATAACGCAGCCACGGATACACCGCCTGCGGTGATTGAGTACAGAATCAGCGGACCGCTGGGAGGTATAATAATACCAGTCGGCGCAGAACAGATATTAACCGCCGCCGAATAGTTTGGATCATACCCCTCATCTTTTTCCAGCGGATTCATAATACTGCCCATGGCAGAGGTGGCCGCCACGGAGGAGCCAGAGATAGCTCCGAAAAACATGTTTGCCAGTACATTGGTAGCCGCCAGATATCCCGGTATCCATCCCACCACCAGACGGGCCAGACGAACCAGGCGCTGGGCGATACCGCCTTTGTTCATGATGTTGCCTGCCAGAGTAAAAAACGGCAGGGCAAGCAGCGAGAACGAATCGATCCCCGAAAAACAGCGCTGGGCCGCAGTAATCGCAAACACCTGCGGGTCAAAGCTGAACATCGCTGTCACGATAGACGCGATACCGATACCAACGGAGATCGGCACGCCGGTAAACAGCATGATAAAGAACACGCCGAACAATATTAATGTGGATTGTAAAACCATTATGCCGCCTCCTTTTTATTGATTTTCATATCCTGATATAGTTGTATATACTTCAGAATACGGGCAACTACGATAAAACAGCCGGAAAGCGGAAGAATCATATACAGAATACTAAACGGTATCTGCATAACCGGCGAATAGTTGGTGCTGTTCATTGCCATACGTCCGCCGCCGTAGACAAACACATAAATTACGAAGAAAAGCGTCATGGCTTCGATAAACACGTTCAATATCAGGCCCACCGTCCCTTTCGCTCTGCGCTTAAACAAATCCAGCGTCAGATGCTTATCTCTGTAAAAGCAGTAAGCGGATCCCAGCATACTTGCCCAAATCAGCATGTAACGCATAAATTCCTCTGTAAACGTGGATGGATCACGAAGAATCCAGCGGGTAAAAATCTGCCAGGAACCGCCGACTACCAGCGAAAGCATCGCCATAGCCATCAGAAACCGCATCACGTTATCCAGAATTTTATCTAACTTTTTCATAGTTGATTATTCCTCCAATATGGATTACTAGTTGGCAGCCATACCTCGGATCTGTTCAACGACACTGTAAACCTCCGGCTCATCCGTTTTCAGCTTATCATAGACCGGCTGTACTGCGTCCTGAAATGCCTTAATATCCACATCTTTTACTAACTCTACATGAAAGTTGGTGGTTGCGTTCTCCAAAACCTCATCCTCGAAGTTCTTCCAGGCAGTTTTATAATCCTCTGTCGCATCTTTTGCACAGGACTTTATGATATCCTGCTGTTCAGGAGTCATTTCATTCCAGACCTTTGCGGACAAAACAATCACATCGGGGATGCGGGTGTGCTCATCAAAAGAGTAAAACTTAGCAACCTCTCCATGGTCGCGTAAAGCCGTCACATTGTTTTCCGCTCCATCGATAACCCCCTGCTGTAAGCCGGTATAGATATCGCTGTAACCCATAACCGTGGCGGACCCTCCCAGTGAAGACATCATATCGATAGCCATCTGGGAATCCATGGTACGAATCTTTAATCCTTTTAAATCCGCAGGCTTACGTATTGGTGTTTTAACCGTATAGAAAGACCGGGAACCGGAATCCAGCCATGTCAGACCTACGAAACCGTCTTTTTCCGTGGAATCAAAAATATTCTGGGTAATGTCGCTGTCCATAACGGAATAATAATGGTCCTTATCATCAAACACATAGGGCACTGAATACGCGTTATACAGCTTACTGAAGTTGCCCAGTGTAGAAGCAGATACCTTTGCCATATCCAGGGCTCCATTCTGGATCTGAGAAATCATATCCGTCTCGCTTCCCAGCGTTCCATTGGGAAAAATAGTAATATTAATGCTTCCGTTAGACTTCTCTTTGACTGCCTCGGCAAAAGCAGACATCTCGATATGTACCGCATGATCCTCAGCCATGTTATGCCCCAGCTTTAAGTTAAAAGTTTTCCCGGCTGCGTCAGCCCCTGCCGCCTGACTGCCCGCCGGTGTACCGGAAGAAGCCCCTCCGCACGCTGCCAGACTCAGCACCATAGCTCCTGCTGCAATTGCTGCAATTTGTTTTACCTTAAACATAATTTACCTCCCTTAATTCAATCTGTTATCTACAGTTACCTGAAACTATCTATACAGCAATCCGCTCTTTGGGAGAGCAGATCCTATATCATTGCCTGCCTCTTCTGCTTTTTACCATCGTGATGATATCCTGCAGATTCATGTTCAGCCAGAATGTGGACTCCCTCCACTCCAGCCCTGTCTTTTGGGACGCAAACTGTTTAAACTCATCGGCTGCATCCGGCTGCAGTGTCTGTCCATCTATCATACAGGCCGAATTTCTGCCAAAAAACAGAAAATAGTATCCCTTCTCATCAACCAGATACTGGACACAGTCGTATTTCATATCCATATGTCCTTCTCCATCCAGCGATATACAGTCGTCACAAAACACAGAACGGATTACCGGCAGCGCCTGTTTCCGATTCTCCAGCGCCCGGTCAGCCCGGCATTTGGATGGAAAATCCCGGCTTACAATCAGCCAGCAGCCTATCATCATCAGGATTGCCTGTATGACTATCGGAAATTGTCCCAGCAAACCACCTGCTGCCAACAAGGCTCCCGCCAGATATCTGATTATGACCATTTTCATCTCATAGGTATCATATTCTGCTTTGTACAAACGCCTTATGGTTTCGCTGTTGTGCTCGATTCTACCCTCAAAATATTTCTTCATCATTCATTTTCCCGTCGTTTTGTGGTATTATTGTATTATATTGAGCATACTGAAACCAGACGATTATTGCATGGAACAGGCTCTCTTTTTACATATCTTGCTTTTATTGTTGATGGGAGGAATATGAATGATTGACAGAGCAGGTATTCGAATAGCGCAAGGACAGGTCATCGCCTGTGAACGGATTGAAGGGGTTAACGACAATATGTCGAAATCTCATTATCACGATTTTTATGAACTGTATTATCTTGAAAGCGGGGAACGCTTTCATATTATCCGGGATTCCATGTATACGATCCGCCCCGGTCAATTTGTATTTTTCACACCATATGTCATGCATCATTCCTATGGAGCGGAAGATGTTCCCTTTAAGCGTATTGTCCTGTACTTCCGCCCGTCAGAGGTACAGTCGCCGGAACTGCTGAATGCTATCAATGCCGGAGGCGGCGTCTATACAGCAGACGCAAGGAGCCGGTACTCCATCCACCAACTCATGGAGCTCATCCTGCAGGATGAGGGATCTGACTCTTCCTTTAAGGATGAGTATATACATAGCCTGCTTAATCTGCTGCTTGTGACAATTGTCCGCCAGCTTCCCAAGCCGGTTCAGCAGGTCAAACGGGCGCTCATCGGTCAGGTCATCGACTATATCCATAACAATTATTATGAAGACATTACATTGGAAGCACTTTCGAAACAATTTTACGTCAGTCCCTACTATCTTTGCAGGGAATTCAAAAGCTGTACCAATCGAACCATCATCCAGTACATCAATGTAACCCGAATCATGAACGCCCAACGCAAGATCATGGAAACCGATAAATCGATTACCGAGATCGGCAGTCTCACCGGGTTTTCCAATCTGACACATTTTAACCGGGTCTTTAAACAATACTCCGGCCTGACACCGTCCCAGTATCGTAAGCTATCTCAAAAAGCCTCCATTCCCTCCCCCTGATTGGCACAAAAAAAGCCGTGATCTCGTTACCGAAATCACGGCCTGAAAATTAAGTCTTATGCTAATACGGCTTCTTCCTCGGGATTCTCCACCAGGGTGGTTTCATACTTTGTCAAAATCACGTTCTGGATCATATCCCTCGTGCTCGAATTGATCGGATGTGCGATGTCCCGATATTCCCCGTCGGCAGCCTTGCGGCTCGGCATCGCGATAAACAATCCCTTCTCTCCTTCGATTACCTTGATATCATGAATGACGAATTCATTGTCCAATGTAATCGAAACGATTGCTTTCATCTTCCCCTCTTTTTCAATCCTTCTCACTCTCACATCCGTAATTTGCATATTCCTAACCCCTTCCGTCTCCACGCTGCGCTAGATTCTGTGCGTATCCGTGGTCATTATAATGTGTATCTCTCGTTCTTCTCCACAACGATCTTGATGTTGTCCGGTGTCCCGATGTGTGTCGTGTTGGCCCGGATGGTATCCCGGCTCTCTACGATACAGTTCTCAATCACTGTATTGTCACCGATATACACGTCATTCAATATAATTGAATTCTTGATTACACAGTTATTACCCACGTACGCCTTCTTGAACAATACGGAGTTCTCTACGGAGCCGTTTAATATGCAGCCGCTGGACACCAGGCTGTTCTTGATCACCGCGCCCGGGTTATACTTGGCCGGCGGCAGATCGTCGATCTTGGTATAGATGTCCGGATATTGCTTAAAGAAGTAATTGCGGACCTCTGGTTTCAGGAAATCCATGTTGGTCTTATAATAGGATTCCACAGAAGCGATGTTACTCCAGTATCCATCGATCTTGTATGCATAGATTCTCTTTAAATTCTTATAGCGAACCAGGATATCACGCACGAAATCATAGCGGTCCTCAGCCGCGCAGCGCTCGATCAGCTCGATCAGCTGGCGTCTGCGGATAACGTAGATACCACAGGAGATCGTGTTGGAGCTGGCCACCATGGGCTTCTCCTCAAAATCTGTGATCCTTCCGTCCTCGTTGGTTTTTACCAGACCGAAGCGGGTTACGTCCTCTCCCTCAGGCATTCTCTTGCACACAACTGTAATGTCTGCTTTCTTCTCAATGTGATATTCCAGAACTTTTCCATAGTCCAGCTTGTAGATGCCGTCGCCGGCTGCAATCACCACATAGGGCTCATGGCTGTTCTTTAAGAAGGTCAGATTCTGGAACAGGGCATCCGCCGTTCCGCGATACCAGTCACTGCTCTCCGCGGTGATGGTAGGCGTGAACACATATAATCCTCCCTGCTTTCTTCCGAAATCCCACCATTTGGAGGAGCTTAAATGCTCGTTTAGGGATCTGGAATTATACTGGGTGAACACTGCAACGTTCTGAATATGAGAGTTAGACATATTGCTTAAAGCAAAGTCGATGCTGCGGTAGCTTCCTGCAATCGGCATAGCAGAAATAGCTCTTTTGTTTGATAACTCTCTCATCCTTTTACTGTTACCGCCTGCTAAAACAATACCTATTGCTCTCATCTTACGCCACCTGCCTTTATAATGTAGTCACCGCTTGCCAGTTCTCCATCAGGATAATCCTCAACCAGTGTTTCTCCGGATATCGCAGTATTCTTGCCGACCTTGACATTATCAGGAATTACGGAATGCTCGCCGACTGTAACCAGATCAAACTGGTATACCTTGGGATCGTACTTGCTCGGTGCATATTCGCCAACACCCAGCTGAACACCCGAACCGATCCTGCACTCTTCGGCAATAATCGCCTTTTCAATATCAGCGCCGTCTCCGATGACGCCGCCTCTCATGATAATCGAGTCCTTGACCACAGCGCCCTTTCCGATCGTGACGCCTGCGCCGATAACGGAATTCGTCACTTCTCCGTAGATCTCGGAACCCTCGCCGATGATACTCTTCTCAATCTTGGAATCCTCGGAGATGTATTGGGGCGGTATGATATCGCTCTTGGTGTAGATCTTCCAGTATTCCTCGTAGAGGTTAAACTCCGGAATAATATCCACCAGCTCCATGTTGGTCTCCCAGTAGGAACCAAGAGTACCTACGTCCTTCCAGTAGCCGTTGTGCTCGTAAGCGAAGATCCTCTGTCCCTCGGCATGGCAGTACGGGATGATATGCTTACCAAAGTCACAGCCCGGCTCATCGGACATCTTGATCAATGCTTCTTTTAATACTTTCCAACTGAATATGTAAATACCCATGGAAGCCAGGTTGCTTCTCGGATTCTCCGGTTTCTCCTCAAACTCTGTAATCCGGTTCGACTCGTCCGTAATCAAAATACCAAATCTGCTGGCTTCCTCAATGGGAACCGGCATAGCAGCTATGGTGATATCCGCGTTATTGGCTTTGTGATACTCCAGCATGACCTCATAATCCATCTTGTAGATATGGTCGCCGGATAAAATCAGAACGTAATCCGGGTTATAGGTTTCCATGTACTCCAGGTTCTGATAGATCGCATTGGCCGTGCCTGTATACCAGTCACTTCCTTTGCTTTTTTCATATGGCGGCAGAACGGTCACCCCGCCTACGTTACGATCCAAATCCCACGGAATACCAATTCCGATATGGGTATTCAAACGTAATGGCTGATACTGGGTCAGCACACCCACCGTATCCACTCCCGAGTTAATACAGTTGCTAAGCGGAAAATCAATAATCCTGTACTTTCCGCCAAATGATACCGCTGGCTTGGCCACTTTTTGTGTAAGCACTCCAAGGCGGCTACCTTGTCCTCCTGCTAATAGCATGGCAATCATTTCTTTTTTAATCACGTTATCACCTCTTGCTGTTGTATTTGTTCGTAATAGCATTATATCATAAATCCCCAAAATAGTGAACAAATTTATGAATTATTTTTTAATTTATTTGTGCATTTTCCGACACTTTTCTTACAAAACTTATGGTTTTTACATTTTTCTCCACATATTGTATTGTTACCAAAGAATTTCCACTAAATAGCGCAGAAAGCCTTGAATCACACTAGAAAATAAAGTATAATCGTCATAAGTATGGACTGCGATTGCAGATACTTTCACAAACTAGTATTGGATAAGGAGAGTTATCATGAATTTAACCACTGTTAGGGAAATCTACAAAAATCCGGAAGCCTATATAAATACGGAAGTCTCTGTGGGAGGCTGGGTCCGCAGCCTGAGAGATTCCAAGGCATTCGGTTTTATCGTTCTCAGTGACGGAAGCTACTTTGAGACGCTGCAGATCGTCTACCATGATACCATGGAGAATTTTGCCGATATATCCAAGCTCAATGTAGGCGCCGCGCTGATCATCCGGGGAAAGCTGGTGGCCACACCGGAAGCCAAGCAGCCGTTCGAGATCCAGGCTGAGGAGATTGCCGTCGAAGGACCGTCCTCCTCCGATTATCCGCTGCAGAAAAAGCGCCACAGCTTCGAGTACCTGAGAACCATCTCCCACCTTCGTCCGCGTACCAACACCTTCCAGGCAGTGTTCCGCGTGCGTTCCCTCATCGCCTATGCGATCCATCAGTATTTCCAGGAGAAGGATTTCGTCTATGTCCACACACCGCTGATTACAGGAAGCGACTGTGAGGGCGCCGGCGAGATGTTCCAGGTTACCACGATGGATTTAAACAATATACCAAAGACAGAGGACGGAAAGGTCGATTTCTCCCAGGACTTTTTCGGAAAGCCTACGAATCTGACCGTAAGCGGCCAGTTAAACGGCGAAACCTACGCCATGGCCTTCCGCAACATCTATACCTTTGGTCCCACCTTCCGGGCTGAGAACTCCAACACCACCCGCCATGCGGCTGAGTTCTGGATGATCGAGCCGGAGATGGCCTTCGCCGACTTGGACGACAACATGGCTCTGGCCGAGGGCATGCTCAAATATGTAATCAAATATGTGCTGGAGCACGCTCCCGAGGAGATGAATTTCTTTAACCAGTTTGTGGACAAGGGCCTTTTAGACCGCCTGACCTCTGTTCTCAACTCCGACTTTGGCCATGTAACCTACACCGAGGCCGTCAGGCTTCTGGAGGAGCACAACGACGAGTTCGACTACAAGGTGTTCTGGGGCTGCGATTTACAGACCGAGCATGAGCGCTATCTGACGGAGCAGCTGTTTAAAAAACCTGTATTTGTCACTGACTATCCGAAAGAAATCAAGGCATTTTATATGAAGATGAACGAGGATCAGAAGACCGTCGCCGCCATGGACTGCCTTGTTCCCGGTATCGGTGAGATCATCGGCGGAAGCCAGAGAGAGGATAATCTCGGAAAGCTGACGGCTCGCATGGATGAGCTTGGCTTAAAGAAAGAAGACTACGATTTCTATCTTGATTTAAGGAAATACGGTTCCACCCGCCATGCAGGCTTCGGACTTGGCTTTGAGCGCTGTGTCATGTATTTAACCGGCATGTCCAACATCCGCGACGTCATTCCGTTCCCGCGTACAACCGGCACCTGCGAACTATAAAATCTTACCACAGATTATCCTACTATATTGCTGGGAATTGGTGGAATATCCAGATTTATGAAGGTATGGTAAGCGAAAGAGGGGAAATAAATGCGATTTATTCACACTGCTGATATTCATTGGGGCATGTGCCCTGATAGTGATAAGCCCTGGAGCAAGGAGCGTGCCCAGGCCGTTAAGGATTCTCTGAAAGAGATTGTGAACCAGGCGAAGGAGCAGGATGCGGACATCCTGCTTATCGCCGGTGATCTGTTTCACCGGCAGCCGCTTGCAAAGGATCTAAAAGAGGTCAACTACCTGTTTTCCACAATCCCGTCCATCCGTGTCGTAATCATAGCAGGCAATCATGACCGCATCCGCAAAAGCTCCGTGCTGCTCAGCTTTGAATGGAGTCCCAACGTCACCTTTTTCATGAGTGAGGAGTTAACCTCTGTCTATTTTGAGGATCTGAACACAGAGATTCACGGCTTCAGCTATTATACTGCGGAGATTCACGAAAACCGGATTGACGAGGTCACGGCGCCCGACGACGGCAGAATCCATATTCTTCTGGCCCACGGAGGCGATGCAACCCACATGCCTGTCGACAAGCAGGCCCTGGCACGCAACGGCTTTACCTACACGGCCCTTGGTCATATACACAAGCCTGAGATCCTGGTGGAAAACCGGGCGGCGTTCTGCGGTTCCCCGGAACCGTTGGACAAGACCGAGACCGGCAAGCATGGCGTCCTGGTCGGTGACATCGATATGGGACAGCGGGTAGTGACTTCCCTCAGCTTTCTTCCCATATCCAGGCTGCAATATATTCCTTTGATTGTCAATGTCTCCGCCGGCACTACCAACATGGAACTGTCCTCCCGCATCTCCGAGGAGATTCAGAAGAGAGGAACGGAGAATATCTACCGTTTCCGCATCCGCGGCATGCGCGATCCCGAGATCACCTTTGATTTGGAGGCGCTGTCCTCCCGCTGGATGATATCGGAGATTATCGACGACTCGGAACCTCAGTACGATTTCGGCCAGCTGTTCTCCGAGCATCCAGGAGATATGATCGGGTTCTATATACAGGCACTTCAGAAGGACGACATGAGTCCCATCGAGAAAAAAGCGTTATATTACGGCATCAATGCATTACTGCACACTACGGACGAAAGGAGCTGACCGCATGAAACTTCTGGACTTGCATATACAGGGCTTTGGCAAATTCAAGGATCAGTCTGTCTCCTTTGAGGACGGTCTCAATGTGATCTACGGAAAAAATGAGGCCGGCAAATCCACGATCCACACCTTCATCCGCAGTATGCTTTACGGACTGGAGAGAGGGCGCGGACGCGCCGCCAGAAACGACCTCTACAGCAAATATGAACCCTGGACGGACCGTCAGACATATGAAGGCGTGCTCAGACTGGAATCCAATGGGATGGTCTATCGGCTGGAGAGGAATTTTCAAAAGAATAATAAGGGCCTTACCATTATCAACGAAACCACCGGCAGGGAGGAAGAACAGACCAAGGCTCTTTTTGACCAGCTGACCTGCGGACTGAGCGAGACCGCCTACAACAATACCATCAGCATCGGACAGCTAAAGAGCGCCACGGACGACGGCATGGTCTCCGAACTGAAAAATTATATTGCCAACTTAAACACCGCCGGCAACATGACCCTGGATATTACCAAAGCCACCGACTATCTGAAAAAACAGCGCAGAGCGCTGGAAGCACAGACAGTCCCGGAGGCGGCGCGCACCTATACATCGCTGGTAAGCGAGATCCGCAATATTGAGAAGGAGATCTCGGCTCCAAAGTATGAGAATCTGATCCCCAAGTTTCGAAAGTCTCAGGAGGAGACCAGGGCGGCTATCAACCAGAAACAGACAGAGAAGGAATGTCTCCTTCAGAAGGTTGCTGAGGCACGCCAGATCCTTGCTGGAAGCCAGTTTTCGGATCAGGCTTCCATCGACGCCTACCGAAAGAACGCCGCGGCGGTCTATGACAGCTATGTCAAGGAGCAGCTGGCCTGCAAAAAGAAATTCCGCACGGTCATGTTTGTTTTCAGCCTGATTATCGGAAGTCTGCTGCTGGGCGGCGGCGGATCTCTGGTCGTCCTGGGCTTAGGCAACAGCGCTATGGTCCAGAGCTCGGAAATCAACTTCATCGCGTTGGGAAGCGGCACTCTGGCGCTGGCCCTGATCCTGTATCTGATCGCTCTGCTGCTGCACAACAAAACCAAGTGGCACAAGGGCTGGCTGGATGAGAGCACTGCGACCCTCAAGGAGGTTTTAACCCGCCATCTGTCGGAATCCACCATCTCAGATGAGTCCATGTCCGCACTTTACAAAAAGCTGGACGAATACAGCCGTTTATATGAAGCCAGCGTTCGTTCAGAGGAAGCCATCAAGGAACTGGCTGCTGAGATCGAGACGCTTCAAAAGCAGCTGGATACCAGCGCGGTGGATCTGGAACAGAATCAGAAGACCCAGTGGGAACTGGAGCAGAAGCTTGAAAAGCTGACGGATTATAAGAACCAGGCTGCCGCCTACAAAAATGTGCTGGCAGAGAATGAGCATCTGAGAGAAGAGATCTCAGCCATTGATCTGGCGCTGGAAACGCTGACCAACCTCTCCACCTCCATCCGGGACTCTTTCGGACTCTACTTGAACAAGACAGCCTCCTCCCTCATCTCAGGAATCACAGGGGGCATATACACCAGTATGAGCGTGGATGAGAATCTGAACGCCTGGCTGAATACGCGGAACAAGCTGATTCCCATCGATCAGGTCAGCAGCGGAACCATGGATCAGGTCTATCTGGCCCTGCGCCTGGCGGCCGCCAAGCTGATTCAGGGCAACATCGATGAGATGCCGCTGATCTTTGACGACAGCTTCATCCAATACGATGATGAACGCCTCAGATCCGCTCTCAAGTGGCTCTCCAAGGCTTACCACGGACAGATGATCATATTCACCTGCCACCAGCGGGAGGCGCAGATGCTGACAGCCAACCAGATACCGTATCACCTGATTCATATTTAATAAACAGACAAAAACGAGGGTATCTCAATCTGCTGAGATACCCTCGATTAATGTCTGTTTATTTGTTTCTGCTTCTGTACTCATTTAAGAGCTTGTTGATCCTCTTGGTGGGATTCAGAAGCTCGCTCAGGGAAGCGTCATGATTTAAGTTGTCGATAATCAGAGCGATGTATTTGCTCATATCCACATTGATATAGTAGGGACGGGACAGAAGGTCAGGAGTCTGATACACCAGGTTGGTGGTCAGAATTCTGTCGATCAGGCCGTTCTCATAGTATTCGTCAAATCTGGCCAGGCCGTTGGTAAACAGTCCAAAGGTGGCGCAGATAAACACCTTGCGGGCTTTTCTTCTCTTTAACTCCTTGGCTGCGTCCTGCATGCTCTCGCCGGAGGAGATCATGTCGTCGATGATTAAGACATCCTTGCCCTCCACGCTGGAGCCTAAGAATTCGTGGGCCACTATGGGGTTTCTTCCGTTTACTACCTTGGTGTAGTCGCGTCTCTTATAGAACATACCCATATCAAGTCCAAGAACATTGGCAAAATATACGGCGCGGCCCATGCCGCCCTCGTCCGGGCTGATGACCATCATGTGATCGCTGTCAATCTGCAGCTCGGTCTCTTCCTTGAGAAGGTATTTGATAAACTGATAAATCGGCTGAACGGTCTCAAAGCCTTTCAGCGGAATCGCGTTCTGAACTCTGGGATCGTGGGCATCGAAGGTGATAATGTTCTCCACGCCCATGCTGATCAGCTCCTGAAGGGCCAGTGCGCAGTCCAGGGACTCACGGCTGGATCTCTTGTGCTGTCTGCTCTCATACAGGAACGGCATGATCACATTGAGCCTGCGGGCCTTGCCTGCGGCGGCCGATATCACACGCTTTAAATCCTGAAAATGATCATCCGGAGACATATGGTTCGTCATACCGCACAGAGAATAGGTCAGATTATAATTGCAGACGTCAACCATAAAGTATAAATCGTCGCCGCGGATGGACTGGTCGATAGTTCCCTTCGCCTCACCTGTACCAAATCTTGGTGTCTTGGAGTTAATCACATAGGTGTCTCTCTGATAACCGGCGAATGCGATAGAGGACTTGTGCTCACTCTCGCGCTCCCGTCTCCAGGATACCAGATAATCGTCTACCTTCTTCCCCAATTCCTCACAGCTTTTGAGAGGCACCAGACCAAGCGGTCCTACCGGAATTGTCTCAATAACCTTCTCTTCATACAGCATTTTAATTTTCTCCTCCAAATCACAGTCTTAAACACAACGTTTCTTTTATATCATTATGTGCCGGAATAGTCAAGTTAATCAGCACGTTTTTGCTTTTTTTTGATCCTGATATCGCCTCCGTACAGGGGCAGAGCGGTATACTGGCTCATAATTCGGGAGGCCACGCGCTCCGAGTAGGAATCCCTCAGCTGATTCATGGAGAGGTTCGCGGAGATGATGGTGGACCGCTTTGTATTCAGCCGTTCATTGATGCAGTAAAATAACTGGGATGACACAAAGCTGTTGTTTAACTCCGTACCCAGGTCGTCGATGATCAGCAGATCACACTCCAGTATGTACTGGTACATGTCCTTCATCTCCTCCTCGGTGCGGTATTCAAACTTGTTCTTGGAAAATACCTCGAACAAGTCGTTGGCCGACAGATAGATCACGGAGTAGTACCGGTCAATCAGTTCCCTGGCGATACAGTTGGTCAGAAAGGTCTTTCCCACCCCCGTATCCCCGATCAGCAGCAGATTGCCGTGGGCGGTGTCAAAGTCCCGTATAAATGCCTTACAGACGTCCACAACCTGGTGCATGTATTCGTAGACCGTCTTGCCGATCATCGGTATGATCTGGCTTCGGTCAAAATACTCGTAGCTGAAGGTATCAAAGTTCTCCTGACGGATGATGTTTTCTATATTGGACTGGGCGTAGAGCAGCTTCATCTCCGCCTGCTTAAAGCAGTGACACTTCTGCCCCTCTGAATATCCTGTATCCTGGCAATCCGGGCAGTGGTAGTGGAACTCCATATAGTCGGGCTTGTACCCCGCAGCCTTCATCAGAAGGGCTTTCTGCTCCTTCAAATCGCCAATCTTCTCCCGCAGCTCGTCTAACGCCCCCTGATCCCCGTCCAGCAGCTTTCTGGCGCAGGATACCGCGGTGGTGCTGATGGCATCCTCCAACTCCTTCATGGCAGGAATCCGCTGGTAAACCTCCGCTCTTCTCAAATCCTGTTCATGTTTATTCTGAAGCTGCTGCTGCTGGTAGGTCCGCATGATCGCATTGTACTGAGAATTGCTCAGCGCCATAGGTATCCCTCCTTACTGCTCTTTTATATTCTGTAATATGATCGCATCATAATCCGTATCTCTCTGGTTAAAATTGTGGAACTGGTTGGGCGAGGCGGCCTTCTTTGCCACAGGCGGCTTGCCACCCGACTGATCCCTGCGCTTCTGATCCAGGACGCGGATATCCGAGGGACTCTTTACTCCGGCCTTCACCCACTCGGACAGGATCTTGTCCGCATATTTGAAGCTGGGTGTGTGGATCGCATCCATGGTCCGGTTGCAGGCTTCCACAATCACTTCCTTGGTGAAGCCGTAGCTCTTCACCCATTTTTCTATCATCTCTTTCTCCGATGTGCCGGGCTTGCGGTCCGACAGGCCGAATGCCTTCATGACGGCGAAGGAATCTCTGGTAAATGCCGCCGAGTAGGCTTTGGCCTCCTCCACGGTGTGCAGTCCCTTCTCATGCCAGTTGATCCCAACGGTCTCTATATATCGGATGCTGGTATGGCCGTTCTGCACACAGTATTCCACCAGGTACTCCAAGAGCTCGCAGTCCATGCGGAGTCCGTCGTAGAGGTAGGCGAACACCTCGCACTCCCTCTGCGTAAATACCTTGTTCATATACTTTTGGGCTATGTAAAGCAGCTGGGTAAAATCCTCATCCTTGGTGAGCCGGTTCACCTTCTCCATCGGATAGGGCGCCCGGACCGTGCCTACCGGTATCGGAGCCGCGGTGCTTACGCCGGTTCCCGGCACAGCCGAGAGCGCAGACTCCTCGACTCCGCGGTTGACCATCTTCTCCGGTTTTTCCACAGGAAGAGGCTCCTCCTCCAGGACTCCCGCCTTGCGCCAGTAGAGCAACGCCCGCTTCACGTCGGCCTCGGTGTGGTTTAAGGCATCCGCTATCATCCCGATATCGGTATCCTCCGCCTCATGGCGAAGCAGATACAGATATACTTTTACATATTCCCCATTGGCCGCAGCCATATAGTTATCTATAAATTCATTTGATACGGTTGTCGCGTTTACCCGCAGTTTCCCGCTGAATTTTATCGCCATGTTCTCACCCTCTCTAATCCCAGTACCATCATACCACAGGTCTCTCCAAATGAAAATAGGCCGAGTTATCCACCAGGATTGGCAAAAATCTTGTGGATAATGTGGATAACCGGTAGACATAAGTATAAAAATTATGTTTTTTCCTGTCGAACCGCTTATTCCATCAGGGGTTCCAAAATTGTTAGATATTTCATTATGTAAATCAAAAAATCCACATAGCTTCTTTACATAAAATGTTGAAAACTATGTGGATAATGTGGATAACTACAGCCCTAACAGCTTTTCTCCCACTTTTACTATATCTCCGGCCCCCATAGTTATCAACAAATCACCGTTAACACAATTTTCTAAAATAAATGTTTCGATCTCATCAAAAGATGGGATATAGTGCGCCGGAGTTCCATTTTTTACAATTCTTTCGGCAATATCCCTGGAACTGACACCCAGAGTGTCGGTTTCTCTGGCGGCGTAGATATCTGCCAGAATCACCTCGTCGGCCATGGACAGAGACGCAGCAAATTCATCCAGAAACGCTTTGGTTCTCGTATAGGTGTGAGGCTGGAACACACACCAGATCTTCCTGTGTGGATAATTGGCCGCGGCCGCCAGCGTTGCCGCAATCTCGTGGGGATGATGGGCGTAATCGTCGATGACCGTGACGCCTCCCAGCTCTCCTTTTTTCTCAAAACGGCGGTTGGTTCCGCTGAAGTTCTTTAGGCCGGCCTTGATAAAATCCATGGATATCCCCAGCTCCTTGGCCACTGCGACGGCTGCCAGAGCATTGTAGACATTGTGCTCACCCGGCACACCAAGGGAGATTTCCACAGTCCGCTCCCCCTTCTCCACCAGTGTGAAGGAGGGTCTCGCGTATTCGTCATAGCGGATGTCCGCGGCGCTGTATGTGCTGGCCTCTGAGCGGCCGCAGGTGGCGATACGGCAGGGCAGTCCCTTTGTAATCTCCTCGTAACGGTCTATATCGCTGCTGATCACCAGAAGTCCGCCCTCAGGCAGCTTTTCGGCAAACAGGCGGAAGGAATGGCGGATATCATCGATATCCTTAAAAAAGTCCAGATGGTCCTCCTCTATATTTAATATCACTTCCATGGTCGGGAAGAAAGACAGGAAGCTGTTGGTATACTCGCAGGCTTCCGTCACAAAAAGCTCCGGGCTCCCGACTCGGATGTTGCCTCCTATGGAATTTAAGATGCCGCCCACAGAGATCGTGGGGTCCTGATCCGCCGCCAGAAGAATCTCGGTGATCATAGAGGTGGTGGTGGTCTTGCCGTGGGTTCCTGAAACCGCTATGGCATGATCGTAGTTTTTCATCATCTGGCCCAGCAGCTCCGCTCTGCTCAGAATCGGAATCCCCTTCTCGATCACCGCCATATACTCCGGGTTATCCTTGTGAATCGCCGCCGTATAAACCGCCACGTCGATCCCGTCCTTTATATTGGAAGCACTCTGACCATAGGACACGTCCGCGCCCTTTGCCTCTAAGTGTTCTGTGAGTTCCGATTTATGTGAGTCCGAACCGGATACCTTAAAGCCTTCGTCCAACAGTATTTCCGCAAGTCCGCTCATGCTGATTCCGCCGATCCCGATAAAATGAATCGAGACGGGTTTCTTAAAATCGATCTGATACATATCTGTTCCATCCTTTTGGCGACATACGCCTCTTATACTTTATCTCGTTTTTCACCTTATTATAACTAAAATATAAGAGAAAATCCAGTGATTCATGAAGCTTTTGCAGGGGGGGAAAGCGGAGAGCCGGTCCCATTTGGCACCATTCTCTCCGCTTTCCTCATTCTTTAAGCGATATTCTTTTTAAACATGATATTCTTGTACCTGTCCAGAACTGCCAGCAGGATATTGCCCAGCACTCCGATAGCCAGGATTTCTCCGATTCCCACTGTGACCATAGCAAAGGGAATCATGTCGGTGGAGCCGTAAGCGTAGCGCAGTACCCAGGGGATGATCACCATGTTGGACAAGATCGGCGGAATGCAGACCAGCCTCTTATCCCATCTCAGCATATAAGATCCCAACGCTCCAATCAGCGTCGCCAGACTTCCAAACACCACATCCAGCGCCGCCGCACCGCACAGGAAGTTCGATATCAGGCACCCGAGAAACAATCCCGGTATCGCCGCAGGCGTAAAAAAGGGAAGGATACAGAGGATCTCTGAGATACGGAACTGCACCGGCCCAAAGCTGATCGGCGCAAATGCCATAGTGAGCACCGTGTAAATCGCAGCGATCATCGCCGCATACACCATGAGGTACACAGACTGTTGACTAGATTTTTTCATATTAATCTCCTTTAGTTTTGTTTTAGGTGTGGAAGGTCTCGAACACACCGGTCATTTATGTGGAATTCCCAGAAACAGCAAGGGGTCCACGGCCTTATTGCAGGAGTTACTATAGCATAAAATCCTGGGAAATGCAAGCTGCGCTCAAAGAATGTTTAGCTTAATTAGGGGGCCTGAATTGAAAATATATCTGATTGGAGTATTGCAATGCAAAAATAGAAATGTTATTATATCTATATAAAAGAGTGCTGCCGAATACACGGTTAGCCCACAAAATTAATGATTAACAAAAATAACCGCTAAGTTTGCGAGACTAGGGCGGTTATTTTTGTGATTTATAATTGCTTCCGATAGCATATCCGAGTCCAAAAGCTGTCAGTACGAGACTTATTACAGCTATTAAACCTTCAAGCGTCAACATTAGCAACACCCTCTTTCGTACAAATTTCCTATGTAAGACATAAGATCTCTATATTAACAGAGGGTCACAGTCCCTCTGCAAGAGGGCTAACCGCATACCCGTTATTGGCAGCACCACTATCATTATAACAGCGGTATGTATAGTAAACAAGATCAAATTAATGAGTCATCTACACAATACAAAATGCGTGCCTTCTTTTGCCGTATATTTCTTTAAGTCATTGCAACTGTTTCCAGTAATTTACAGCAAAACAGAGGACAAAACCCAATATTTCCTATATAATAGACACAAAAGCTTCATCACCGGAAAGGAGGTCTTCCTATGGGGTCCACAGCAGATATGATTGCCAATACGAAACTGTTCAAACTCTCCTCCCAGGCTACCAGGGCGGCGCTTTTAGCCTGTTCTTTTCAAAAGCAGCTGAGGAAGGGGTCTCATCTCTTTCTGGACAGGAGTGAGGGCGATGGGCTTTATCTGTTGCTGGAAGGCGTCGTGTCGCTGTATAAGATCAACTCCCTGGGGGAGAAAAAGGTGGTCTTTGCCTACGGGCCAGGCAATCTGTTGAACGAGGAGATCGTCTACGGACACCCGGAATCGATTAACTGTGAGGTTTTGGAGGATTCTAAGGTTCTTGTGATTCCAAAGGAACAGTTTGTCAAGCTGCTGGCAGGGGACAGCGGGCTGATGATGGCGTTCTTTGACTCCATGGCGCTGAAGATCCGCAGGATGTACCGCCAGCTGAAAAATACCACCAATGCATTGAACGGGGAGAAGCGGCTGGCCGCCAAGCTTTACAAGCTGGCAAAGGACTATGGGGTGGAGAGAAATGGAAAAATCGTCATACAGATGAATCTGACCATCACCTATTTGGCGGAGATGATGGGCTCCAAAAGGGAGACCGTCTCCAGACAGATGAAGCACCTGGTGGAGCACGGATTGATCGAGACGGAAAAAACAGAATTACCATCCCTGATCCACAAAAATTAAGCGACTATTTTAAGGCATCGTGAGATACATCACGGTGCCTTTTTTTGATTTCAAAGTATAATTATTGATAAATACTTATCAAAGTTTCAATCATCTACAAAACACAACAGAAAGAGGTACGCATATGGGATATCGGTTGACCACGGATCAGATGAGCCGGCTGTTCGACAGATGGAAGGAAGCTTATCTGGTCTACGGCCCCCGAAGGATGGAAGGCGAGGGAATGTACTCGGACACCGATGTCATCCGTTACGGTCAGTTAAGCACATTTGAGGAGCTGGAGCTTGAGAATAAATCCGATTATTCATTTAAGGAAGTTCTGCTTCCCATCACCCAGCTTTTATTCTACTTTGCCGAGGATACGGTAAAGGAAGCCAATGCCGAGTGGACAAGGGACGCAGTCGTCTTTCTCAGAAGCTGCGACTTCCATGCACTGAAACGGTTGGATGAGCTTTACATGAAAAACGGATACAAGGACTACTATTACCAGCGGCTGAGGGAACACGTAAAATTTGTTCTGATCGGCTGTCACGAGAGCTGCGCCCAGGGCTTCTGCGTCAGCATGGGCACCAACCGCTGTGAGGATTACGATGCGGCAATCAATCTCAGAGATGGGCTGATCGGGCTGGACGTCCGCTCCCGCCGGCTGGAGGCTGCACTCCATCATATGGAGGCGGATGAGACTATCCCCCATATGGACGTAACCGCCGATTATGTGACAGAGAATCATGTCACGGTGACGATCCCATCTGGCCTCACTCCCGGCATCGCCTCCTCCCCGCTCTGGGATGAATACGACAGCCGCTGCATCGCCTGCGGACGCTGCAACTTCGTGTGTCCTACCTGCACCTGCTTTACCATGCAGGACATCTTCTATACGGACAATGGGAAAGCCGGCGAGCGCCGCCGTGTCCATGCCTCCTGTATGGTGGACGGCTACACGGATGTGGCTGGGGGAAGCTATCGCAAGAAGAACGGGGAGAGGATGCGTTTTAAGGTGCTTCATAAAATGTATGATTTCAACAAGCGGTACGGCTACCACATGTGTGTGGGCTGCGGGCGCTGTGATGACGTCTGCCCGGAGTACATATCATTTTCCGGCTGTGTCAATAAGCTGAATACCGCTGTTAAGGAGGGCCGCTGAGATGGTGAATGAATATCTGCCTTTTGCATCGACCATTTTAAATGTAAAAAAACACACGGACATTGAATACACGTTCCGAATGCCCTATGATGGAACGGTAAAGCCCGGTCAGTTTTTTGAGGTTTCCATCCCCAAATTCGGCGAAGCCCCGATCTCCGTCAGCGGTATTGGCGACGGCTATGTCGAGCTTGCCATCCGCCGGGTGGGAAAGGTGACAAACGAAATCTTCGAGCGCTATGAGGGCGATACCCTTTTCATGAGAGGTCCTTATGGAAGCGGCTTTGACTTAGAGCTTTATAAAGGCCGGGAATTGATCATCATAGCCGGGGGAACCGGAGTTTCTCCAGTGCGCGGGGTCATAGACTACTTTTCCCGTCACAGGGACGAGGTTTCGGATATGACGCTGATCGCAGGCTTCAAAAGCCCTGACGATCTCCTGTTCCGTGAGGATTTTGACCGCTGGGCCGGCGTCATGAACCTGATCCTGACTGTGGACAGCGCTCCTGAGGATTACTGCGGCCACACAGGGCTGGTCACCAATTATATCCCTCAGCTGGCTATCCGGGATATGGATAATGCCGCGGCCATCGTCGTCGGCCCTCCGGCCATGATGCGTTTTTCCGTAAATGGACTGAAGGGGCGCGGACTCCGCGATGATCAGATCTGGGTGTCCTATGAGCGGAAAATGTGCTGCGGCATCGGAAAATGCGGACACTGCAAGATGGATGACACATATATCTGCCTGGACGGCCCTGTTTTTTTGTTACACCAAAGGCCGCCAGCTGATGGACTAGGAGGTTCACACCATGGATATCAATACCAAGAAACTGAAAAAGAACGCGTTCCGTGTCACAAAAAAGCGGGGCATCACCGCCTCGCGTATCCGCGTCCCAGGGGGACATTTAGATGCCCAATATCTGTCCGTCATTCAGAGCATTGCAGAGACCTACGGCGACGGTACGGTCCACATCACGGTCCGCCAGGGCTTCGAGATTCCCGGTATCGCCTTTGAGGATATGGGCAAGGTCAATGAGCTTTTGCAGCCCGTGATCGAGGGACTTCAGATCAACCAGGAGGTTCCGGGGGGAAGGCTACACCGCTTCCGGAACCAGGAATATCACAGCCTGCATAGGAAACCGGGTCTGCCCCTACGCCTGCTATGACACCTCCGCCTTTGCCATGCGGATAGAGAAGGCCATCTTCCCTAACGATCTGCATTTTAAGGTGGCGCTGACAGGCTGCCCCAACGACTGCGCCAAGGTGCGTATGCATGATTTTGGAATCATGGGTATGACAAGGCCCATGTATGAGGCGGACCGCTGTGTCAGCTGCGGGGCCTGTGTCAAAACCTGCCAAAAGAAATCCGTGGAGGCGCTGTCCGCCGTCAACTTCCGGGTACAGAGAGATCATGCTTCATGCATCGGCTGCGGGGAATGCGTAATCCAGTGTCCCACCCGGGCGTGGACGCGCAGCAGCCAGAAGTATTACCGTCTGACTCTCTTAGGGCGTTCGGGGAAGAAGAATCCGCGGCTTGGGGAGGACTTCATCAAGTGGGCGGATGAGGACAGCATTGTCAAAATCATCTGCAACACCTATGAATATGTAAAAACATATATTGACCCCCAGGCCCCCGGAGGCAAAGAGCACATCGGATACATCGTGGATCGGACCGGTTTTGAGGAATTTAAAAAATGGGCCTTGAAGGACGTTACTCTTCCTGATATCGCTGAGGTCCGCACCCCTGTTTACTGGAATGGCGTCAGGTATTAGAAAAGGAGAGACAACATGAAAAAAGTACAATCAACCTGTAATTACTGTGCTTTGGACTGTAATCTGGATTTTTATGTGGAGGACAATCAGATCGTGAAGGTTGTGCCCACCAAAGGGTATCCGGTCAACGACGGTTTCTGCTGTATCAAGGGCTTGTCCCTGGATAAGCAGCAGACCGTAGTAAAGACCTCCCCTCTGCCCAGAATACGCCAGGCCGACGGCTCCATGAAGGAGGTCAGCTGGGAGGAAGGCTTTGCCCATGTGGCAGACAAACTGAAGGAGCTGCAGGCCAAGTACGGACCTGAGAGCGTAGCCGGGATCAGTACCGGCCAGCTGACCATGGAGGAGTTTGCCCTCTTTGGCCATGTCATGAGAAATTATCTCAAAACCAATGTGGACGGCAATACCCGGCTCTGCATGGCTACCGCAGTCGTTGCCCACAAACAGAGCTTTGGCTTCGATGCCCCCGGATACACTCTCAAGGATCTGGAGCTGTCCGACACCATCGTCTTTGTGGGAGCCAACCCTGTGGTCACCCATCCCATTCTCTGGGGACGTGTCCGCAAAAACCAGAACCCTGACAAAAAGGTCATCGTCATCGATCCGAGAGAGTCGGAAACAGCCATGAACGCCGACCACTGGTATGGGTTAAACTGGCGCAGCGATATCCATCTGTTTTATACGCTGGCCAACCTTTTGGTCGAGAAAGGTTATGTCAACCAGGAGTTCGCGAGCGCCCATACCGAAGGGTATGAGGAGTTTAAAGAGTTCGTCAAAGCATTTACACTGGAGGCAGGTGCGACGGCCACCGGTCTTTCGAAGGATCAGATCCTTGAACTTCTGGAACTGATTCACAGTGGAAAACGCGTCTCCTTCTGGTGGACCATGGGTGTCAACCAGGGCTATGAGGCGGCCCGCACCGCCCAGTCGATCATCAATATCGCACTGATGACCGGCAACATCGGGCGGCCCGGCACAGGCGCCAACTCCATCACCGGCCAGTGCAACGCCATGGGCTCCCGGGCCTACAGCAACACCGCTGTCCTGTACGCCGGAGGCGATTTCACCAATCCCGCGCGGCGAGCCAGGGTAGCTTCCGCTCTGGGTGTGGACGAATCCGTACTGGCGGTAAAACCGACGCTCACCTACAACCAGATTATAGAGGGAATCCTCTCCGGCGACATCAAGGGCCTGTGGATTCTCTGCACCAACCCCCGCCACAGCTGGATCAACAACGAGACCTTTGCCGAGGCGGTTAAGAAGCTGGAACTTTTCGTGGTCCAGGATATCTATGATACCATAGAGAGCGCCGAGAACTGCACCGTATTCTTCCCGGTTGTCCCCGGAATCAAGAAGGAGGGCACTTACATCAACCTGGAGCGCCGTGTATCAGCCATGCGTCCCTGTCTGGAGCGCGGAGAGCATGAATTGTCGGATTATGAGGCGATTCTGGGCGTGGGACGGGCGCTGGGTATGGGTGATCTGCTGAAGGGCTGGGAAACTCCCAGAGACTGCTTTAATCTGATGAGAAAATGCTCCGAGGGCATGCCCGACGATATCACGGGCATCACCTGGGAAATGCTGGAGAACTCCCACGGAATCCAGTGGCCGTTTAAGGCCGGCGACACGCTGAGCGAGGATGAGCGGCGCCTGTACGAAACCAGAGAATTCTTTACCCCCAGCTGCAAGGCCAAATTCATGTTTGAGGCGCCCAGAGAGAATCCCCTCCCCACCACCGACCGTTTCCCCTATATCCTGAACACCGGGCGGGGCTCCGTAGGCCAGTGGCACACTCAATCCAGAACCAAAGAGGTTTCCTTCATCGAAGACGTCAGCGCCAGACATGCTTATCTTTATATCAATAAGGAGACAGCAGCTGAGAAGGGCATCCGTGAAAATGACCGTGTGCTGGTCCATTCCGTCAACGGACAGTCCGCGGAATTTTATGTAAAGCTCAGTTCCCATGTGTGCAAGCAGGAATTATTTGCCCCGATTCACTATATGGAATGCAACAAGCTCACGCCGTCCGTCTACGATCCATACTCCAAGGAACCGTCCTACAAGGCGACTCCGGTATGGTTTGAGGCGGCAGACGAAGCGCGGAAAGGATAAGGAGGGCCATACTATGTATCGTATCAGAATTGACAGAGACCGCTGCATCGGCTGTCTGACCTGCGTCACGGCCTGTGCGGTCAGCCACGAGGAAAGCGAGGCCAGAAACCGGGTTGTCATAGACAGCCAGACCAAATGTGCGCCCATCTTTTGCCGGCACTGTGATAAACCGGAATGTGTCTATACCTGCATGACAGGAGCCATGCACAGGGACAATGACACAGGCTTCATCCAGTACGACAGAGAACGCTGCGCGAGCTGCTATATGTGCATCATGGCCTGTCCTTACGGCGTATTAAAAAGTGATAAAAACACACATACAGAGATTCTTAAATGCGACATGTGCGTCCACAGAACCGACGACGGCTCTGCAAAGCCCATGTGCGTGGAGCTCTGTCCCATGCAGGCGATCACATTAGAGGAGGTGCGGGAATGAGATATGTTATCATCGGAGCTTCCGCCGCAGGTGTCAGTGCCGCGCGGGAGCTGAGACGTCTGAAACCGGAATCAGAGATAGTCCTGGTGTCTAAGGACCGTGAGGTCTATTCCAGATGTATCCTCCACCACTACATATCCGGCAGGAGAACCAGGGATCAGCTCTCCTTCGTGGAGAACGATTTTGAGACCAGATATCGCCTTGACTGGAGAAAGGGCGTGAGCTGCACCGGGGTTCTGCCCTCTGAGAAGGTCATCCTGTTATCCGATCAGAGCCGCCTGTCCTTTGATAAGCTTCTGATCGCTTCCGGCTCCCACACCTTTCTGCCCCCGATTCCCGGGCTGAACCAGGTCAGCGGCGTGTACGGGCTGCGCAATATGGAGGATGCCGGGATCCTGAAAGAAAAAGCGGCCTGCGCCACCCACATCGTCGTCATGGGCGGCGGGCTCATCGGCATGGATGCGGCTTCCGGCATACTGGAACTGGGAAAGCCCCTCACGCTGATTGAGATGGAAAACCGTCTGCTGCCCAAGCAGTTGGACCGGGAGAGCGCGGCTGTATATAAGAAAGCCTTGACACAGCACGGCGCACGTGTATGCCTGGGAACCGGTATTCAGGAGGTTGTCGGCAACGCTGACGGCGCCATTGACCATCTGAAGCTGACCAACGGGGAGACCATCCCCTGCGATCTCCTGGTGGTGACCACCGGAATCCGGGCCACCGTCGATTATCTGGAGGGCTCCGGTATCGAGACCGACCACATGGGTCTGGTGATCGATGAGTGCGGCAGAACCAATATGGAGGATATCTATGGCGCAGGAGACGTGACCGGACGCTCCCCCATCTGGCCCGCCGCTGTCAAACAGGGGATCGTGGCCGCCGGCAACATGTGCGGGATTCCTCAGAAGATGACGGACTTTTTCGCCAGCAAATCGACCATGAACTTCTTCGGCATCCCCTCCATGTCTCTGGGAAGTCCCTTGCCGCCCGACGACAGCTTCCAGGTTGAGACGGAGATACAGGACGGCATCTACCGAAAGCTGATCCACAAAAACGGCCGGATAAGCGGCGCGCTTCTCCAGGGTGATCTGTCCTACGGAGGGATCTTGACCCAGCTGATCGCGCGGAGGATCGATGTGTCCCGGGTGAAAAAACCATTGTTCAAGATTGACTATTCGGACTTTTTCCATACCAGTGAAAATTTCGAATACTATTATGAGGATTCAGTGACCGGTTAAACGGGTCGGAGGATATCTATGGAGGTTGCAGGATTAATACTGATGGGCGGCAGAAACAGCCGCATGGACGGAAAGAAAAAGGCGTATCTGACCTACCGGAACAGATACTTCTATCAGCTGGCCGCCGAGGCCATGGGGGATATCCCTGTATACCTGTCTGTCAGCAGGCAGGAACAGCAGACGGAGGAACGTCTGTTATACCCGGTTGTGGAGGACTGCTATATGGGTATCGGCCCTGTGGGCGGCATCGCCAGCGGCCTCCAGTCTCTCCCTGTCCGTGCGCTGTTAGTGGCTCCCTGTGACCTTCCCCTGCTGGATAAACGCCTTATAGAACTTCTTCTGGACTCCTGGCGGCGGACGGGACTGCCCGCCGCCGCCGAGTCCGAAGGCTGGATCAATCCCCTTGTAGCCATCTATACAAAGGACTGTCTGCTGGTACTTCAGAAGCAGATCCGCGACGGCAATTACCGGGCCTCCCACTGTATGAGACAGCTCCCCCCCCCCCACACACAACGATTGACGTCTCACAGCACGGCATTGCCCCGGAATGCCTTCAGAATATTAACAATTGGTCCGACTACAACCAACTGATCAACCATTAAAGGAGATAGAAACTATGGAAAACAAAAGCTTTGCGGAACGTTTGAAGAATCTTCCCATCCCCCTGGTGGCCACCATGCTGGGCGCCGCCACCCTGAGCAATGTCTATCAGTCCCTGGGTTACGACTGGATACGCCATCTGACCATGTGGGCCACGACGCTGGTGCTGCTCTTTTACTTTGCCAAGATCATTCTGCACTTTGATGTGGTGAAAAAGGAATATTCCAACACGGTGCCTGCCAGCCTCTACGCCGGAATCACCATGGTTACCATGATTCTGTGCAGCTATTACATCACTTGGGCCCCCACGGTATTCCGGTATATACTGATCGCTGCAGTTGTGGTTCACGCGGTACATATCCTGGTATTTTTAACCCGCAACGTATTCAGGGGCGTTAACTTAGACACCTTCGTCCCCAGCTGGTTCGTGACGTTCAACGGAATCATGGTCTCCACGGTAGTGGGGTCCGCTGTGCTTCCCCCTTTGATGGCCAAATGTGTTCTGTTCTGGGGAATCGGTATCTACACCGTCACGATCCCCTTCATGGTCTGGCGGCTGGCGACAAGGGAGGTAAAGGCTCCTGTCTATCACACCCAGGCCATCGTCCTGGCTCCCTGCAGCCTGTGTCTGGCCTCCTACTTGAACCTGGCCGGAACGCCCAACTTGGGGCTGGTAGCCATCCTCTACATCTGTGTGCTGCTGTCCCTGACGTTTATTCTGGTGAAGCTGCCGTCCTTCTTCGCAGTTGCCTTCACCCCCGCGTTTGCAGGGCTTACCTTCCCCATGGCCATCGGGATCGTGGCCTCCAACAAGATGGCCGGTTTTCTGGCCGGAGCAGGGATGGAGCAGGTTTCCGCCATTGTAAAGCAGATCGCAGGTATCCAGATCTACGTCACCACGGTTATCATCGGAATCGTGCTGTTTAACTTCTGCAGGATGTTAAAAGCCCCGTCTAAATAAAGATATAAAAAATGGAAGCGCACAGAATCCTCATTCTGCTGCACTTCCATTTTTTATATCCTACCGCTTCCCCGATATCGGGCAAAATTCCGGATCGGCTTCTATCATCGCTCTCAGCTTATCCACGGTGCCTCCGGCGTCCAGTCCAGTCTCATCCACTGTGATATCCGCATATTTCTCATAGTAGGGAACCCGCTCATTGTAGAGGTCTAACAGGGTCATGCCGTCTTTTAAGGCGACTCCCCGGTCTTTTAGATCACCAAGCCTGTTCTTCACATCCTCATAGCTCAGCTTTAAGTATACGATGGTGCTGATCTCCTTCAGATGCTCCATGGCTTCCTTGCCGTAGATCACGCTGCCACCCGGGGCGATCATCGAGTATTTCACATCCAACTCTGCATTGATCCTGTTTTCTACTGCCAGAAAGCCGTCTAAACCCTCCTGATCGATGATCTCTTTGAGCAGCCGGCCCTCCTTCTCCTGTATGATGATATCCACGTCCACAAAGGAATAACCCAGACGCTTTGCGAGCAGTACGCCCACGGTGCTCTTTCCGGATGCCGGCATCCCGATCAGGGTAAAATTCTTTTTCATCTCGTTTTCCTCCTGGCCTTTGTATTTTTGTCGTCTTTTTCTTCACCGAATACCCGAAGGTGCCGATCTGGTTTCCCAGCTCCACATACTCCCCGTGTGAATAGGCCATCAGGCCGGTTTTGTTTAAATTAAATTTTCCGTTTTTGTCCAGATATTCCTCGTCCACATCCACGGCCACTACCTTAGCCAGGAACATATGATGGGACCCTAACTCCTTCACCTCCGTCACCCGGCACTCGATATTCACCGGACATTCCATGATGAGAGGGGCCGCCACCTCCTTGGCCTTGCCAGGGGTCAGACGGGCTTCCTTCCACTTATCCACGTTCCTGCCGGACCGGACGCCGCAGTAGTCCGTGGCCCTGGCCAGCTTCTTAGTGGTTAAGTTGACCACAAACTCCCCGGTCTCACGCAGCATGTGATAGGTGAAACGCTCCGGTCTCACGGATATATAGAGCATGGCAGGGTCGGAACAGATGGTTCCGGTCCATGCCACTGTAATAATGTTGGATTTGTCCTCCCGGTCCACGGCGCTCACCATGACGGCCGGCACCGGGTATACCATGTTGCCCGGCTTCCAAATCTGTTTTCCCATCGGGATATCTCCTTTGTCTATCAGCCCTGAATCGCCGTGACGATCACGGGAATCAGCTGTTTCTTTCTGGATGCGACGCCGGGCAGGCTGACTACGCGGCCCTCGGCTGACGTGTGAAACGCATTGGCTACAATCTGTTCCGCCCCTGATCCCGTGCACAGAAGCTCCGTGGACTGAGTCAGGATGTTGGTCAGCATAAAGAACATCATATCCATGCCCAGATCCTTTAACGTCTTCTCCAGATACGGCTGCATGCGCTCTTTCAAGTCGCCCAGCTCCTTCTCGTTGAGGGAACTGATCTGGCCCACGCCGAAGGAAATCTTGCCGGCCGTGAACCGTTTGAAATCCTGGTAGAAGATCTCCTCGTCGGTCTTTCCATTTAAGTTGCTGCCAGCAGCAAACATGCTGTCAGCGTACTTCTCCACCTCGATACCGGCGATCTCAGCCAGCTTCAGCGCGGCCTGCTTATCCACCTCGGTACAGGTGGGCGACCGGAACAGAAGCGTGTCGGAAATGATCGCGCTGCACAGCAGACCAGCGATCTTCTTCTCGATCTCCACGCCGCTCTCCTGATACATCTGATACACGATAGTAGCAGTACAGCCCAGAGGCTGGTTTCTGAAAAATACCGGGGAGATGGTCTCCACCGTCCCCAGTCTGTGGTGGTCGATGATCTCCAGGATATCCGCCTCGCTCATCCCCTCCACTGCCTGGTTTTTCTCGTTGTGATCCACCAGAATCACCTGTTTGCCCTTGGCTCCCAACAGATTTCTGCGGGATATCATCCCCCGGTAGCTGCCGTCCTTATAAAGAATCGGGAAATCCCGGTAGCGTTTGCTCGCCATCACGTCCTTGATGTCGTCGATACAGTCCCGGTCCTCAAAGGTGGTCAGACTCTCGGTCTTCATAAAATAGCTGATCGGCATACTCTGATTGATCAGGCGCGCCGCCGTATAGGTGTCATATGGCGTCGTAATCACCGTACAGCCCCGCTCCTGTGCCAGCTTTCGGATCGTTAAGGACACTGCCGCCCCCTCGCACACGATGATACAGCTGGCTTCCATCTCGATGGCGCACAGCTGGGACTCATAGCGGTTGCCCAGGATCACCAGATCGTGAGGGCAGATATAATACTCCATCATATCCGGATTCGCCGCCGCGATCAGAACTTTTCCTTCATTAAAATATGCATCCTTATCCCCCACCACGACAGCGCCCTCCAGCGTCTCGATGATGTTGGAATACTGGGTGTTGGCCTTGGATAATATACTGCTGTCATAGACGTTCATGTAGGATCTGGTGATGTCTCCGACCGTAATCAAACCCTCCAGAATACCGTCGTCGGTGACGGCCGGAATCGTGACCACGTTGGCCTCCTGCATCATGTTCCACGCCTTCTTTAGGGAGATATTCTTGTCCACGCCTTTGGTGGGCCGGATCTCAATATCCTTGACCTGAGTTCTGACGCTCTCCACCAGCCTTGGCGCCTCCACTCCAAAGTAATCCAGCACGAACTGCGTCTCCGCGTTGACATGACCAGCCCGGCCCGGGACGAACTCATTGCCTGTAATCTTCTGCTTTAGATTGGCGTAGCAGATGGCCGAACAGATGGAATCCGTGTCGGGATTTTTATGGCCGATTACAATGGTTTTTCTTTTGATTGGTTCCGTCATATTGCCTCCTTTTATCGTTGAATTTTTATCTTTCATAATCTATTTACAATGAATTCACATTTTGTTCATATCTATTTTTTATACTATTTGTATAGAAAATCAAACATGCGAGTTGATTAACCAGTCAAATTGCACATAGATTTTTCATAATTACCCCGGTTGCTTGTAACCGGGGTCTCCTCATGTTTAGGGATCTCCGGTGCGTATTGGGGACGGGGGACTGAAAGCAGATTGCTTCCGGTCCCCCGTCCCCTTTTTAACGCCGTCACTTCACCCGGCCGCCCTCACGGTCTGTTCTCAGTCCAGAATTAGACGCGCGGCTCCGAAGATACCGGCGTCATTGCCCAGCTGAGCCAGACCGATGCTGGCTTTCTGTTTTGATATCGGTGTGTACTTATCGTAATATCTTTCAATCGCATCGGTCAGGAAGGTTCCCGCCCTGGATACGCCTCCTCCGATGACGAAGCGCTCCGGATCAATAATCATCGTAATCTGAGATAACACCAGCCCCAGATAACGGGATACCACCTCCACGATCTCACAGGCCATCGCATCGCCTGCCTTGGCTTCATCCAGCACGTTCTTGGCTGTCACATCGTCTCCATACTGCCTCAGTGACGACGGCTTGTCGCTGGCCGCCATGGTCCTTCTGGCTTCTCCGGCTATGCCTGTGGCGGAAGCCACCTGCTCCAGACAGCCCACGCCGCCGCAGTTGCAGACCTCCGTCTCCTCGTCCCTTACATGGATATGGCCAATCTCGCCGCCCAGACCGTGCTGTCCGGCGATTATCTTCTGATCCATAACCACGCCGCCGCCGACTCCGGTCCCCAGAGTCACCATCACGATGTCGTGATAGCCCTTGCCGCCGCCCTGCCACATCTCGCCTAAGGCCGCCACATTGGCGTCATTGGCGCTGCGCACGGGAATGCCGTCCAGGAGTCCGCTCAGCTGCTCCTGGGGATTTAAGTTTTTCCAGCCTAAGTTCACACAGACTTCCACGAATCCGTTCGGAAGCACCGGTCCCGGCGCTCCCATGCCGATGCCGGCCAGATCTGCCACTGCGATCTGCTTCTCCGCCAGCCTTTGGCGGATAGACGCCGCCACATCGGACAGAATATATTTTCCATGCTCTTCTTTCCTCGTGGGTACTTCCCATTTATCCAGGAGCTCTCCGGTGGACTCAAACAGTCCCACCTTCACTGAGGTTCCTCCGATGTCCACACCCATACATTTTTTATTCATCTTACTGTGCCCCCTTAAAACAGCGATCTCGCAGCAATGGCCACGTTCTCAACCGTAAATCCGAATTTCTCAAACAGCAGATTCGCAGGACCGCTGGCTCCGAAGCCCTTCATCGTCACATAGGCTCCGTCCAGTCCTACATACTTGCCCCAGCCAAAGTCGCTGAGCGCTTCCACCGCCACACGTCTGCGCACACTCTTAGGCAGCACGGACTCCCGGTATTCCTCGGTCTGCTCCTCGAACAGGTCCATACAGGGGATGGAGACCACGCGCACTTTCTTTCCTTCTGCCGCCAGAACCGCCTTAGCCTTCACGCACAGATCCACCTCGGAACCGCTGGCCATCAGGATCAGATCCGGTGTGCCCTCGCAGTCGTCGATCACATAGCCGCCCTTTAAAGCGTCTTTGCTGCTTCCCGGGATGGGATTTAAGTTCTGTCTGGTCAGCACCAGCGCCGTCGGCGTCTTCTCAGAGGTCACAGCCGAGTACCAGGCCGCCTCGGTCTCCGTCGCATCGCAGGGACGGAACACGTGGAAGTTAGGCATCGCGCGGAGCATAGCCAGCTGTTCAATCGGCTCATGGGTAGGTCCGTCCTCGCCGACGCCGATGCTGTCATGGGTCAGGACAAAGGTCAGCGGCACTCCCATCAGAGCGGAAAGTCTCGCCATGGGCTTCACATAATCACTGAACACAAAGAAGGTTGCCACATAGGCTTTTAAGCCGCCGTGAAGCATGATTCCGTTACCAATCGCCGTCATGGAAAGCTCTCTGACACCAAAGTGCAGATTGCGCCCGCTGCGGCACTCCTTGGAGTAGTCGCCCATATCGGACATCACCGTCTTGTTGGACGGGGATAAGTCGGCGGAACCTCCGATTAAGTTCGGCACAAGATTCTTTAATTCATTTAATACCTTGCCGGATAAGTTTCTGGTAGCCTCAGGCTTCTCCTGGGCTTTCCAGTAGCTGTCCGCACCGTCGATAGCGTTCTTAGCGGACTCCGGATTGTGGTAGATCTCCCACTTGGATTCCATGTCCGGATACTCCTGGCAGTAAGCCGCAAACATCACGTTCCAGGCAGCTTCCGCCTCCGCTTTCCGAGCGGCGATCTCGCTGTAGTGGTCATAGACCTCCTGAGGAACGAAGAACGGGTCCTCGGACGGCCATTCCAGATTCTGCTTCAGAGCGATTACATTGTCGGCTCCCAGCGGCTCTCCGTGAGCGCTGGCCTTGCCCTGCTTGGCCGGGCAGCCGTAGCCGATCTCTGTCTTGATCTTGATAAAGGAAGGACGGGAAGTATCCGCTTTGGCCTCCTCGATGGCCCTTCCGATAGCCTCCAGGTCATTGCCGTCCTCAACGGTGATGGTCTGGAAACCAAATGCCTGCATACGCTTCTCCACATCCTCGGTGAACGCGATGTCAGTGCTTCCCTCTATGGAAATCCGGTTGGAATCGTACAGTACGATCAGCTTGCCAAGTCCCAGGGTGCCGGCCAGTGAAAATGCCTCGGAGGAAATCCCCTCCATCATACAGCCGTCGCCGCCCAGCACGTAGGTGTAATGGTCTACCACCGGATAATTGTCCTTGTTAAATACCGCAGCCAGATGAGACTCTGCCAGCGCCATACCTACCGCCATGCCCATACCGGCTCCAAGCGGTCCTGTGGTGGCTTCCACTCCTACCGTATGGCCGTATTCGGGATGTCCCGGTGTCAGAGAATCCAACTGGCGGAAATTCATGATATCTTCCTTGGTCAGGCCATATCCAAACAGATGAAGCAGAGAATACAACAGCATGGAGCCATGGCCGCCGGATAATACGAAACGGTCCCTGTTTGGCCAATTGGGATCGGCCGGATTGTGGTTCATGTGATTGGCCCAAAGCTCATAGGCCATGGATGCGCAGCCCAAAGGAAGTCCCGGATGGCCGGAATTGGCTTTCTGGATGGCATCTGCGGAGAGTACACGGATTGCATTGACTGATAGTTTGTCGATTTTATTCATTTGTAACATCCTCCTTACGTTTCGTTTATTTTAATTTTATCTCTCTCATACTGTTGGGGCCGGTAACGATCAGAGTGTTGGGGAATCTGCCGTTGGTGACCTTGGTTATGGTTTCGCCAAATGTAGCTGCGAACCGTTTCTTTCCTGATATGTGATAAACCTCACAGGAATCTTCATTATACAAAAGAACGTTATCTCCGTCAATATCCGCATGGATGTACGGATAGTCGAATTCAAAGCTGCTGACCTTGTCCCCGTTGCCCCTGTAGACGTCCATCCGGTATTCGTTGGCGCCCTCCGTGTTGCGGACAATGGCCCCCACATAGCGGGAACTGTAGCAGATGCTGTTGATCTCCTCCTCCACCATCTCCTGTTTGACCACCACCGGGGAGGCCAGATTCTTGGAGGAAAAGAACGTGAGGCTGTTGTTGGCGAACGCGCAGGACCAGGTCTCATCCAAAAACTGTACCTTCGAAACCATGCTGTCCTTAAAATAATCCTCATCAAAACCGCCCACCAGACGGTTGACCGCGCTCTTGCCGATCTCAGAGAAATTATAGAAGACCACCTTGCACTGGAGGGTTCCGTGCAGCAGATACATATAAGAACACATCAACTGAGTCCCGTCGGGAGACAGGCTGATGTCCATCAAATACCCATCCTTTGCCAGCGTGGATTTCACCACGATATCCAGTTTGGTCCCATCCTTCTGAAACAGGTTTACATAAGTGGCGCTTGCATCCTCCATGATCACGCCCGCCACTCCCTTGGCCGAGACCGTGACCCGGAGAATCGGCAGGGTCGTGGTAGCCACGCCCTGATTGCCGTTCTTGTCACAGATATAGATCTTGTTGCCCTGCTGGTCCGCAATGGCCGCGAAGTCGCCATTGACCGCCGCGATGGGGGTCTTCATCTCGTAGCTCTGGACCCATATGGTCTTTCCCTGGGAATCCACATAGGACACGCCGTCCTTTGTGTATTTCAGGAAATTATTGCCGAAGTCAATATAGTTGACAAAGCTTCCGTCGTTCAGTGGCACCGACCAGACGTCCTCATAGGCCGTGAACTGGTTGTACTTTAAGTATCGGTAACCGGCGTATCCTCCGCCTGCAAGGATTGCCAGAATTACGAAAAGAAGGAACAGGCGGCGGCGACGCACCTTATTGTGCGCTCTGCGGACAATCTCCTCGCTGTCTTCATCCTTTCGTTTTTCCGGTTTCCTGTTTTTCGGGCTTGTCTCAGAAGTAACGATACGCTGCCGCAATTGTTGTTTTTTGCTCTCTCGATTCATAGCATTGTAGTTATTCATGCATTGCTCTCCTAAAAATGCCCATATATGAATTAAGTATACATCATTTCGGAAAGAAACGCATTGCATTTTTCCTAAGGGAGAATTAATTTTTGCCCGGATATGATCTTGTTCTGATCATCCAGGCCGTTTAATCGACAAATCTCGTCGATTTTGCTCAGGTTGTGATACAGCTTGATACAGATTCCGTACAGGGTTTCGCCGTCCTGTACGATATAAGTCTGAGTCCCTGCTCCGGCTCCCGTCTGCGTCCCCTGAGGAGTCTCCCCGTTGGGGTCCTTCTTCTCCCTGGTCACAGTTTCCTGACCGTCAGACTGGGCTCCGGCATCCTGGCCGCTTGCCTGGTCTCCCGCTGCTTGTCTGCTTCCCTGGTCCCCGGTACTCTGGCCGCTGCCCTGGTCTCCGCCGGCTTGTCCGCCTGCCTGACTTCCCGCAGCCTGTCCGCTGTCCTGGCCCCCGGCGTTCTCACCGCTTCCCTGACCGCCTGTACCGCCCGCCGGGGCCAGTGTCTCCTGGGTGATAATGAGCGTTTTGCCTTCCGTGGATTCCTCCGTGGGATAAACGCCGCCGGAAGCCTCCTCCACGATCACATGCCCGTCGTCGTCTAACGAAGCTTTTGTTCCCGTCTGCTTCTTCAAATCGGATTTCAGCTCAGGCAGAAGCTTGCTGCCCTCGGGAAGCACGGAGGCCACCACGCTCTCCATCTCCCTCATCTTCTGATAGTTATTGAACATGACGATCCCGCCGGCCAGCACCATGATGGACAGCACGCTGCACGCTCCGCTCAGCAGTCCCACCGTGTTCCTCTTGGCGGTCACCTCCTGTTTTCTGTCCTCCATCCGCTGCCGGAAGTCCCGGATCACCGTATCATTGACTCCGCTCTCCACCCGGCGCACGTCCTTGCGCAGAATCATATAATCCTGCATCATCTGATTTCTCTCATAGTAGATGCAGTGTCCCTGCAGCTTGTAAAACCCATCCTCTGATGTTATGTAAACAGATTCTTCTCCCTCCAGGCCGGAGTTCAGATACATCAGTTTATATTTCCCCTGAAAATACTGTCCATGCTGTTTCCAGTAATTCAACGGGCTCAGCTGGCACCCCTGTGTTCCGCACAGGAACCATCCCTGTACCGTCCTCTTGGGAAACATCTGCTCGATATCCTCATAAGCCTTTTTCCACGCAGGCTCCGTAAATTCGACTTTTTCTCCATCCTCCGTCACGCCTTCCATCTCCATCGCGCCATCGATAAAGATATAGGGTGTTCCCTCGTGCATCTCCACATTTCCGAGCAGCAGTCCAACCCGGAGGTCTTGTCCCCCTGTCGGATACAGCCGCTTCAGATACGTGTTCACATAATCTTCCATGTATAATCTTACAACCTGGTCCCGTTCTCCGATCTGCCTGATATTTTTCGGCAGTTTTGGATATGGATCATATAATTCTCCCATAGGCTCACCCCGCTATCAATTTATTATCCATAAAATAATAGCACAGCAAGTCCACAAAACTTGTCAAACCAGGGCCCTGTTGTCCCAGAACTTTTCGACAAGATATATGCTTTCACTGATGCAATCCGCCAGCCGCATCACAACAGACAGGCGAATGCTCTGGAGCATCAGCGGATCATAGCTTCCGCAGCCGCCCACGATTCCGGTGATGAAGATATCGCCCACGGCCCGCAGCTCCTTGCTGACTCCCAGCCCCGGCTTTAACGCCCCCCTTGCCCAGGGTCACATAACCGATGTGCTCTAAGTTGCCCACGGACGCGTCCACCGCCACAATCACATGATTGGGGTAGTCCTCTTTTAGCACTTCCATGTATTCTTCCAGATTCATGGCGTGAACCGGGCGGTCCAAGGTTCCCAGGATCTCTGCTCTGGACACCTGCTTTTCCTTCAGTTTATAGCCGATCAGCGGTCCAAGGCTGTCACCGGTGGACCGGTCCGTCCCGATACACAGGATCACCACTCCCTCTTTGCCGGTTCTGATCTGCTCCTCCCGGATCATAGTCCAGAGACGCTCGGCAAATTCCTCTGATTCAAATTCTTTTCTGGTATCATAATAATATACCTCCCGCTGAGCGCGGATGGCTATACGCTCCAATAACTTCATAATTTACCGCCTGTTCCCTTGTTCTTATAATCTATTATAGGCAGGTAGTAAAAAAATTATGCGGACAAAAAGGGGATGTCTCCATCCCCCTTAGTCCTTCATATTCTTATAGACGTTGATCGCCTCGCTGATATTGTCGGCCTTACCGCTGATGAATATATCCCCCAGCTCATCCAGCTTCTGAGGTGTCATAAACTCTCTTCCGATAAAGGATTCGTAGCGGTCGCTGATCAGAAGCGTCTGCTCCTTGATCTGTTCGTCCGTCTCATCCACCTGCTGCCGCAGCGAGTCCCTCTCCTCGCACAGGGTATCGATCTGTTCCTTGCTGTTGCTGGTGATCTCGTCCGCCAGAATCGTCTTCGTCACGGTCTCGAAGGTGTTCAACGCCTCCTTCTTCTTGGCCGCAATCTCCGTTAAATCCTGCTCCAGCTTGGCGATGTCATCATCAAACTTCTTTAAGTCATAGAGGGCCTCATCCTGGTCTTTCTTGATCGTGCTGGTGATCACCCGGATCTTCCGGTTGTTGGAGCATATCACGTTTCGGATGGCCCGCCCCTCCTTGAGAGCCTTTAAGTGGTGAACCTTGGTACGGTTGTTGATAATCACATAAAGCCCTCCGAACACCACGATCACCAGGAAATAAACGGCCACCAGATAAAGCTGCTTCTGTTCCGGGAGAAGCATATAGATTCCATAAGGGATGACCAGGAAGCATATGAGAATGTTCAGCAGGAAGATCAGAATCTCTCCCAAGCCCTTTGTAAAGTACATGGCATAGTACCATTTGGTATTGCAGAAGCCGGGAACCCGGTCCTTTCGAAATGTCTCCTTCATCTGCTCCCTCAATTCCCGATTGTGGGCTTTGAGTTCCGAGGTCTCCTCCTGAATCCGCTCCTTCACGCCCTGGTTCTTCGCCTTCTCCCGCTTGCTGCGTACCCGTTTTAACCGTTCCTGCCCCTTGCCGATCTCCTGATCATAGCTGGAACTGATCTCATCCAGACGCTTTTTATAGTCAGGCTGATGGCATCGGTCACGGCCTTCCGCTCCGCCTCCAGCTCCTTTTCTTTTTTCTTCATATCCAGCCTCAGCTGTTCGTTCCGTTCCTTTAAATCAGACAGTTCTTCCAAGGCTTTTTTCGCTTCCATCAAAAAAGCTCTCTGATCGGTTATTGGCTGTACCATCAAATCTGTCCTCCTCGAAATCTGTTGTATTATCTATAGCTTACTACAGATATCATTTGGTTACAAGCCCGAAAGTTTCCTATTGTACTCGTCCAAATCTGATGTTATACTTACACTTACTATACTAATGCAGGAGGAAACCCTGACCATACGGCGGGGCTGAAGATCATATGTTTCGAATGTGGGGAAAAATCATAAAAGACAACCGAATCCTTCGCGATACCGTCATCGAAATCAGCGATTATTCACTCTCCAGAACTGCCATGGTTTTCCAGGCTCTGGATGATATCTGCTACGAATTCGATCTGGGAAAACCAATCTGGCTGGATGCCACGGTCAATGACTTCAAGAGGCATGACAAGACGCGTTTTACAAAAGATAATTTTATAGAGACGATTGAGTTTGATTACCTGGAGATGCAGGTGATTGAGGAATAAAAAACCGGGGAAATGATCCCCCGGCTTTTATTTTGTATTAAATTGTGACAGACTGGACGGCTCACCGTATTTGTTGGAACCTGGTGTACCATCGATAATCATAAATACTAACAGAACGATATTCACACACGGAATACAGCCCAGCAGTACAAACCAGCCGCTCTTATCAGAATCGTGCAGTCTGCGCATGGTAAGAGCCAGCAGCGGTACAAATGTAGCCAGTCCGTAAAGCATCATCAGACCGTATACAACCATTACCAGACCATTGCTGATCATAGCACCGGCAAACATAAGGACGTAGAAAACTACGTAAATAATAACCTGGCATAAAACAACCCACCAATATTCTCCTTTGCTGGCGCGGCCACTGAAATTTGCATAGTTGGCAAACATCTTCTTATAAGCTTCTATCATGTTCATTCCTCCTCGTTATTTTTTTCTCATTATATCACATAGTTTATGAAAATTTTATTACTTTTTAATTAATTTTAATATTGTACTTAAAAATGTACATAAATATTACAAGCTGATATGATTTTATGTAACCTCCACTCCGATAAACACAAAAAATCAGGGGCCAATCGGCTGGCCCCTGATACTTTTTGATCTATAATCTCTTTAACAATTCTTCTCTCTCTGATTCATATCCCGGTTTGCCGAGCAGAGCGAACATATTTCTCTTATAGCTCTCCACTCCCGGCTGGTTAAACGGATTCACACCCAGCAGGTAGCCGCTGACCCCACAGGCAAATTCGAAGAAGTAGAACAGTTCCCCCAGATAGAACGCGTTCTGCTCAGGAATATTGACCATCAGGTTCGGCACATTGCCATCGGTATGAGCCAGTACGGTGCCGTTCATCGCGCTCTTGTTGACAAAATCTACGCTCTTGCCGGCTAAGTAGTTCATACCGTCGGTGTCCACCTCTTCCTCTTTTAAAAGGATCTCTGCGGGGGATTCCTCCACATTCAAAACCGTCTCAAACATGATTCTGGCGCCGTCCTGGATAAACTGTCCCATGGAATGTAAGTCTGTGGTTAAGTCCACTGCCGCCGGGAAGATACCTCTCTGGTCTTTGCCTTCGCTCTCGCCGTAAAGCTGTTTCCACCACTCGGATACATAGTGGAGGTTTGGCTCATAGTTTGCTACGATCTCTACTTCTTTGCCCTTTCTCAGAAGGATATTGCGGATAGCCGCATATTTTAATATATCATTGGACTCATAAGGAGTCTCCAGCGCCAGCTTTCTTCCTGCTGCCGCACCCTCCATCAGCTTGTCTATATCTGCACCGCACGCTGCAATCGGGAGAAGTCCGACTGCCGTCAGCACGGAATAACGTCCGCCCACATCATCCGGTACCACGAAGGACTCATAGCCTTCCTCATTCGCCAGGTTTTTCAGCGCGCCTCTCGCCTTGTCCGTGGTTGCATAGATCCTCTTATTGGCCTCTTCTTTGCCATACTTTTCAATTAACATCTCTTTGAACACACGGAATGCGATCGCCGGCTCGGTGGTCGTACCGGACTTGGATATAATATTTACGGAAAAATCTTTTCCCTTCAGTACATCCTTTAAATCGTTTATGTACTTGCTGCTGATGCTGTTTCCTACAAAATAAATCTCCGGAGCCTTGCGGTCCTCCTTTGACAACACATTATAAAAGCTGTGAGATAAAAACTCGATTGCTGCTCTGGCTCCCAGATAGGAACCTCCGATTCCTACAACCAGTAATACATCGGAATCGCTCTGGATCTTCGCCGCCGCCTTTTTGATTCTGGCAAACTCTTCTTTGTCATAATCCACCGGCAGATCGATCCAGCCCAGGTAGTCGTTACCTGCACCTGTCTTGTTCACCAATGTATCTTTCGCACACATAACCATGGCTTTCATGTTATCCAACTCTTCCGCCGATACAAAGCCAGCTGCCTTTGAATAATCCAATGCTACATCTCTGCTCATCGTTTTTTCTCCTTTGCTTGTGAAATTATATATCTATCATTATAGCACACCCAGGCCCGATTGGCGATATAGTGCTGAAAATTTTCACTCGATAAACGTTCATACCAGATATTCTCTGAGAATATCTCCGATTACTTTGATTTCTTGCGGATTCAAATCTTTTACCCAGTTATCATCCGACCGGTTTTTCTCTCTTCCGGCCGCGATCTGCTCCAGACTGCGCTTCAGATAATCGACGTCACGACGGCTGGCGTCTTCCTTATCTGAAGCCTCAACCATCGGTTCGGGTTCCCGCCTTCCGCGCAGTGGTCTCTTGGCCGTTGTGGCCTGCTCCACTGCCGCGCGCTCCGAAGCGCGTCCTTTTTTGTTCTTCCCTGCGTAATCTCCTGGGGCGCTGGTTCCTCCGTCCTGCCCTGGTCGAGTCTGCCGAAGAATGTATTTTCCATATAATCCTGCAGCGAGACAAGAAGCTGCTGTCTCTTCTCGGAGACATTGTTCCCGCTCTCAAACAGCGTACACAAAAGTCCTGTCATGATTCCTGTGGCTCCATACTATATAGTAGGAATCCAATCGGTACCAGTAAGCGGCAAATGCGCCGACGCAGCCCGCCAGGAAGCACAGAAGCGTCATCTGTGTGGAGAAACCGCTCCAACCGTTCAGTGACAGGCCCATAAATCGAAATCCATATAACTGCTTTTCCAGATAAACCCTTGTATTGGAGATTCCCTGATTTACCCGGTATGTATTCTCCGTCTTTTGTTTCAGTGTCCTCAAATATTTATTCTTCGTCAGTGTCATGTTGTCTGTTTCTTTAATTAATCTTTTGTAGAGGTTACGTGTGATCAGCTTGCCTGCGAGACTCAGAATACAGACAGCTGCCAGCACGTAAAGCGCTTTTCCTGTTTCCAGTAGCTGTAGCATAATTTTGCTCCCCTTTCTTTTTTCGGATGTCTATTATTATAAACACCGATTTCGTCTTTGGGAAGTTGAGAACGCCTAGAATCGTTCGCCAAATATCAACAGGAAACGCACCTGAAGGACCTGATTATGAACCTAAACGTCTACTCGTACTTAGAAATCAGCTCCAGAACCAGACGCACGGAACACTCGATGGCGTTCTTCTCAAACTCGGAATAATCCATCTGCGCACTGCCGTCCGCCTTGTCGGATATCTCCCTGATAATCAGGAATGGAACACCGTTCCGGTATGCGGTCTGAGCGATCGCCGCGCCCTCCATCTCCACACAGGCTCCGTTAAAGGTCTCTATCATCCACGCCTTCTTATCATTGTCAGCTATAAACTGATCACCGGTGAGCACCCTTCCGGTAAATACGCCGATTCCCGGGTTCACCCTTCTGCAGCACTCTCCCGCCAGCTCCACCAGCTTCTGATCCGCCGGAAATCCCAGGGTATCCAACCGGGGAACATGTCCCGGCTTGCAACCAAAGATCGTGGCATCCATATCGTGATGAACCGCGTCTGTGGACAGCACCACGTCCCCGATATTGATGGCATTCATAAGAGAACCGGCGATTCCGGTGTTCACCAGCGCACTGACACCGAACCGGTCGATGAGAATCTGGCTGCATATGGCCGCATTGACCTTGCCGATGCCGGACTGCACAACCACCGTCTCCTTCCCGCCGATGGTACCCTTGTAAAACCGCATGCCCGCGATCTCCTCCACCGCCGGATTTTCCATCTCTGCCTTGATTTTTACGACTTCTTCTTCCATTGCACCTATAATTCCTAGCATAATTTCCTCCTGTTGGTTTCCTATTTGATTCTGCTACATATTATATAGGATAT
>Ga0192243_10039_pt1 | contig 59385 bp, 56 predicted proteins | sample Koala_Koa27_K3_FD_131233 | JGI IMG/M metagenome (GOLD analysis project Ga0192243, IMG submission 131233) | Enriched cells from koala feces incubated with labeled cellulose particles, San Francisco Zoo, California, United States - Koala_Koa2-7_K3 ... | reverse complement strand
AATCGGAAAGGGTGACCGTGGAACCGTCAATGAGTTCAGCCGTAAAATCAGGGGCTTTATTACCGGATTTTAAGGGTTTCCCCGGCTGTGGCTCGATTCCGGCATCCCCTTCTCCCGCTGCCTGGTCATCCGCCTGTGACGTCCCTATGCCATCCCCAGCCTGTGACGCCCCAGCCTCAGCTCCTGTCTGGGCATCTGTCTGCGCTCCTGTCTGGGCATCTGTCTGCGCTCCTGTCTGGGCATCTGTCTGCGCCTTTGTCTCTGTCCCCTCCGCCGTGGTCTGCGCCTTTGTCTCCTGAACAGAGCCTGACGGACTGCAGCCCGCGGTCTGAAGGGCCAGGCACAGGATGAGCCCTATGGCGGCACCTGTCCTGATCACGGATCTTTTATGTACTGTAAAATGTTGTAATCTCATTCTGATTCCTCCCATCTGGTTGAACGTACGCTCGTCCCCTCCCCGTCCCCATCTCTCCAGAAGATCTGATGAGCGGAAGAGTCCGGGAGTACACTTGACAAAAGAGTCCGGCATGCCGGGCTCTCCCACAGTTAACGAATAATCCCAGGACGAGGCATATCTGCCACTTCCTGGGATTAACTCTAACATAATTATTATCTTCTGTCCACCCGGGCCGGAGGGCATTTCCATAAAAGTTTCATAAACCGATCACACAGATGGTCCGGCCGCCCCATCCGGTCTTACACCTCATCCACCACAGGAACCACTTCCCTCTCGCTGTAGTGGTGGGCTTCTTCAAGCATCATATCCTTAACCTTCATAAGCCTTGTCTGGGAACTGCGCTCATTTTCATCCAGCTTCATTGTGATATAGCGGATGTTCTGCTGGGTCTCGGGAATCATTACATGTTCCAGAGCATTTACACGGCGGCGGGTCTTCTCGATCTCCGCTGCCATGAGCTGGCAGGATTTCTCACACTCAGCCAGGCGCAGCATATCCGGCAAAAGATCTGCCAGGCTCTTTACCGCATCATCCAGATCACTGGAGGTAAAGGCAAATCCATAGGAGTAGATGTCATTGGGGTCTGACGTCCTGGTCTTATATTTAAACACCGGGATCTCCACACTCATGACGTTCCTTGTCTCAGATTCCAGATAAACCTCCTGCTTGGGGGCCATCAGGGCCACATTCAGGGCTTCATCCGTCATACCGGAGCGGGCCAGCACAAAATTCTGGTTGGCCGCAGCGATCCCTGCCTCCACCTTTTCACGAAGAGCTTTGTTCTCACGCACCAGGTCCAGGAACTGACGCATCAATTCATCCCGCTTATCCTTTAAGAGCTTATGTCCCCTGATGGCTGTGGCCAGCTTTTTCTTGAGACGGGTAAGCTCCATACGGGTGGGATTCACATGTTTTGCACCCATGTTATGTCAACTTCCTTTCTGACTGCTGGTTATTTTGCATCATAGTAAAGGTCAAGGAATTTGTCCTTAATACGTTTCAGCTCGCTTCTTGGAAGGATGCGCAGCAGCTTCCAGCCGATCTCCATGGTCTCTTCGATCTCACGGTCCGCATAGTAGCCCTGGGATACATACTCCTTCTCAAACTCATCTGCAAACTTGGCGTACAGCTTATCCATATCAGTCAGAGCCGCCTCGCCCAGGATTACCATCAGTTCCTTGGCATCCTTACCACGGGCATAGGCTGCAAACAGCTGGTTCATAACATCGGCATGGTCTGCCCTTGTCTTGCCCTCGCCGATACCCTTATCCTTCAGACGGGACAGGGACGGAAGCACATCGATGGGCGGTGTCACGTTCTTGCGGTACAGTTCACGGCTAAGGATGATCTGGCCCTCGGTGATATAACCTGTAAGGTCAGGGATCGGGTGGGTCTTGTCATCCTCAGGCATGGTCAGGATCGGGATCATGGTGATGGAACCGGTCTTGCCCTTCTGACGTCCTGCTCTCTCATAAAGGGAAGCCAGGTCGGTATACATATATCCGGGATAACCGCGGCGTCCGGGAACTTCCTTACGGGCTGCGGAGATCTCACGGAGTGAGTCTGCGTAGTTTGTAATATCGGTGAGAATAACAAGCACGTGCATGTTCTTCTCAAATGCCAGGTACTCTGCAGCTGTCAGGGCCATACGCGGTGTTGCGATACGCTCTACGGCAGGGTCATTGGCCAGGTTGATGAACATGACGCTTCGGTCAATCGCACCTGTCTCACGGAAGCTCTCCATGAAGAAGTTTGCCTCCTCAAAGGTGATGCCCATGGCGGCGAACACAACGGCAAATGGCTCATCAGTGCCGCGCACCTTTGCCTGACGTGCGATCTGAGCCGCCAGGTTGGCATGGGGAAGACCGGATGCAGAGAAAATGGGCAGTTTCTGTCCACGTACCAGGGTGTTCAGCCCATCGATGGCGGAAACGCCGGTCTGGATAAACTCCTCAGGATAGCTTCTGGCTGCCGGGTTCATGGGCAGACCGTTGATATCCATACGCTTTTCGGGCAGGATGTCGGGACCGCCGTCAATGGGCTTGCCCATGCCGTCAAACATACGGCTTAACATATCCTCGGACACACCCAGCTCCATGGTACGTCCTAAGAAACGCACCTTACTTGAATCCAGGTTGATACCCGTGGCTGCCTCATACAGCTGTACCATGGCATTGCCGCCATCGATCTCCAGAACCTTGCAGCGGCGTCTTTCGCCGTTAGCCAGTTCGATCTCTCCCATCTCATCGTAGGTTACTCCCTGTACGCCGCGGACCAGCATAATAGGACCTGCTACCTCTTCTATTGTTCTATATTCCTTGGGCATTAGAAGTCCTCCTTTCTGCTCAGCTCATCGTTGATCTCATTCTCCAGGGTCTTGATGACATCTGCGTAAACCTTATCCAGATCCGGTTCCTCGGTGTATTTGAAACGGCCGATCGCCTCACGGACAGGAAGGCTTACCAGGCGCTCGATATTCACGCCCTTGCCCAGAGCATCCTGAGACTGGTCATAATAAGCCATCATCAGCTTCATCATCATATGCTGCTTCTTTAAGGATGTAAATGTATCAATCTCATGGAAGGCATTCTGATGCAGGAAGTCCTCACGGATGGAACGGGCTGCTTCCAGTTTCAGACGGTCCGGGGCGGACAGTGCGTCCATACCAACCAGCTGCACGATCTCGTTCAATTCCGACTCCTCCTGGAGCAGACGCATCAGACGTGAGCGCAGTTCGGTCCAGTCGCTCTCCACCTCTGCATTAAACCATTTTTCCATGGTGTCCACATACAGGGAGTAGCTGGTAAGCCAGTTAATGGCCGGGAAATGTCTCTTGTATGCCAGGTCGGCATCCAGGGACCAGAATACTTTTACAATACGCAGGGTTGCCTGAGTAACAGGCTCGGAAATATCGCCGCCTGCAGGGGATACGGCACCGATTACGGAAAGGGCGCCTTCTCTGTTGTCACTGCCCAGGGAGATCACCCGGCCGGCACGCTCGTAGAACTGCGCCAGACGTGAACCCAGGTATGCAGGGTAACCTTCCTCACCGGGCATTTCCTCCAGACGTCCTGACATCTCACGGAGAGCCTCGGCCCAACGTGATGTGGAGTCTGCCATCAGGGCCACGGAATAGCCCATGTCACGGAAATACTCGGCAATGGTGATACCTGTATAAATAGATGCCTCACGTGCCGCAACGGGCATATCCGAGGTATTTGCGATCAGAACGGTACGCTCCATCAGAGACTTTCCGGTCTTTGGATCCTTCAGCTCCGGGAACTCGTTCAGAACATCGGTCATCTCGTTGCCGCGCTCGCCGCAGCCGATATAGACCACGATGTCAGCGTCAGCCCACTTAGCCAGCTGATGCTGAACCACTGTCTTACCTGAACCGAATGGTCCGGGAACAGCCGCAACACCGCCCTTGGCAATGGGGAAAAGGCAGTCGATAACCCTCTGCCCTGTTACAAGAGGCATATCAGGAGACAGCTTTCTCTGGTAAGGACGGCCCTTACGTACAGGCCACTTCTGCATCAGGGTCACCGGATGCTCCTGTCCCTTTTCATCAGTCACAACCGCCACCGTGTCGGTTACGGTGAACTCGCCGCCGCTTATATAGGTCAGAGTTCCCTGGATCCCCACAGGGATCATGATCTTCTGCACCACTACATCGGTTTCCTGTACCGTACCGATGATATCGCCGCCGCCCACCTTGTCACCCTGGGCCACGGTTGGCTCAAAGGTCCATTTTTTCTCGCGCTTCAGGGAAGGTACCTCGACACCGCGGTTCAGCAGGTTTCCCCCTGTCTTTTCCATAATGGCGTCCAGAGGACGCTGGATACCGTCATATATACTTCCGATCAGGCCAGGCCCAAGCTCCACGCTCATGGGCACGCCTGTGGATTCCACCGGCTCACCAGGTCCAAGTCCGGAGGTTTCTTCGTAAACCTGAACGGAAGCCTTATCGCCATGAATCTCTATGATTTCACCAATCAAACGCTGGTCGCTAACGCGAACAACATCGAACATGTTGGCGTCGCGCATGCCCTCTGCAATAACCAGAGGACCGGCTACTTTTTTAATTACGCCTTTGCTCATCTTTTACCTCCTCAGTTATGAGCACTACTGCCCATTAAATATAATGTCAGAGCCAACTGCCTGCTCCACTGACTTTTTAACTGCCATGATCCCCTTGCCCGTATTGCCGGACACGCCGGGAATCAGTATAATGGCCGGAAGGTCAGCTTCACGGAAGCGGTCAATCTCCGGTTCAACCTGGGCTGCCAGGGCTTCTGTGATGTAGATCACCGCATATCCGCTCTCTGCCAGATCCCTTATCTTCTTTCCTGCCTCCACCGGGTCTGTGAGGGGAAATGGTTCCAGACCCAGAGCGGCGAATCCGTAGATACTGTCACGGTCGCCCATTACTGCAATCTTATACATACATCTCCCTTACCCTTTCCCGGATGGACTCTTCGGGAAGGTGGTTGAGTTTCCCGGAAAGTACGATCCGAACTGATTTTATTTCGTTCTCTCGTGCCAGAATATAAGCTGCCAGCGGTCCAAGTCCGAATGGGCTGTACTGCTGCGGCTTAATCTTACGGATCATCAGATTGTCGCACCACCGTTCAAAAGCTGAAGGTGAGCGGCGCAACTCCTCTACCGCATCTGCATAGGTGGTGGATTCCAGGTAAATGCCGATGGCATCCACTCCCTCTATGGCCGCCTGGGTCAGGCGGACCGTGTCCAAGGTATCACAAGGCGCCAGCGCCTGTTCCAAAAATGCCCTGTCCTTACCGGTACGGGATGCCCGCACCGCTGTCTTTATATCTGCTGCCGCAACTGTCAGCTCCGCATAAAGCTTTAAGAACTCATTGCCTGAGGATTTACCGGCATGGTAAATAGCTTCCAGCGCCGCCCTGTCAATGATGATATCGCAGAGCTGGCCGTCCTGTGTGTGCAGAAGAGCCTTGTAGGCTTCCTCCGCAGGCACCCTCATGGGCTCCGGAAGATTCTGGAATTCTCTGTTCTCAATTGCATCGTGTATCAGCTTTACATCCACGGTTCCCTGGTCAATGTAGATCCCGGGGTACTCATGGCCCATGCGGACCTCCTTGATGGCTGCCTTCAGATTATGGTAATCGTTGGCGTACAGGAACACATCAAATACGGACATGTCCTCCACCAGCTCTGAAATCAGCCCCCAGGTCTTCCTCCGCTCAGCGGCCAGGATGGCTTCAGCATCCTTGGTGCTGTCGTCTCCCCAGCCCTTTTCAGTGAGAAGCTGGATACACTCATCATAGCTTTTTGCAGCTGTCAGCTGCTCTAAAAATGCACCGGATAGCAGGGACAATTCTTTGGAACGGATACGGGCTACTGCATAAACATATTGTTTGTCTGCCATTTAAAATGTTCCTCCGTTCATGAAAAAAGAATTTCCTGCACCTTATCCTGTAATGTCTCATGGGCTGAATCAAAGAGCGCATCAATGGAACAGTTCTCCTCAATCCCTCCATAAGTAAGCACAAATCCTCCGTCAATATCCCTTGTGGCATTGGAAATGCGCAGCGCTGCGCCCTTGTCAGTCAGGGCCGCATTCAGTTTATCCTCAAATCCCTGGGGCATCCGGGCCAAATCCTTATCTGATAACAGAAGTTCGCCCTTGCCCGCCTGGGCGGATTTTACCGCCAGCTTCAGAATCATCTCAAAATAGGCATCCGTGTCCATATCCTTAAGCTCGGCTTTGGCCCTGGCAATGGTCTCGCCAATGAGTCTCTGCTTCTCGGCCAGGATACTTCCCCTCTTCCTAAGATCAGCGGCTGACTGCCCCCTTTCCAGGATGTTGGCAACGGACTGGCGTGAACGCCTGTCAATATCGGCGCACTCCCGCTCCGCTTCCTTACGGGCTGCTGCCAGGATCTGATCCGCCTCGCTGCGGGCTGCCGCTATGGTACGTGCCGCCGCTTCCTGGGACTCCTCTTTAATCTGGCTGATGATCTTATCTAATCCCGCCATGCGATGTTCTCCTTTCCTGATGTCTCCTGATATTTAGCCTGCCGATTATACGTTAACGCCGGCAATACCAAAGATAGCAAGAATGGAGATCAGCAGTGCCAGGATGGCGTAGGTCTCAACCATGGCCGGGAAGATCATAGCTTTACCAAACTGGTCAGGTTTCTTGGCAACCAGGCCGATACTTGCAACAGCGGCCTTACCCTGCTTAATAGCGGAAAACCAGCCGACAAATGCCATAGGAAGGCATGCAGCCAGATATAAGAAGCCCTTAGCCAAAGAGATATCAGCGCTTCCACCCATGATACCGATCTGTGTCAGGGTGATGAAACCGATCAGCAGTCCGTAGATACCCTGTGTACCGGGAAGCAGCTGTAATACCAGTACTTTACTGAACTTGTTTGGATCCTCTGTCACAACTCCTGCTGCTGCCTCACCTGCAATACCAACACCAACGGCTGAACCGATTCCTGCAAAAAGTGCTGCAAGCACTGCTCCTGTTAACGCTAAAACAACTCCCATATTCTCCATAACTAAATGTCCTCCTTGACTTTATAATATTTGGTGTGAATGGCGAAGGGTTCAAATTTCCGTCCGCCTCCCTCATAAAACTTTCCAAAAAACTCCACATAGTGCAGACGGTTTGTGTGGACATAGGCGCCTAGGGCGTTGATCGCCAGGTTCAGGCTGTGTCCGATGAGGAATACCAGGATAAATACAATGGCTCCTGCAATATTGCCCCCTACCATGCTGCCCATCTTGTTAAATACGGTGGAGATAACGCTGGTAGCAAGTCCCAGTGCCAGCAGACGGGAGTAGGAAAGGATATCACTCAGATAAGAGGTGATCCCATATGCCCCGTACAGGCCCTTAAGGATGCGCTTAAACCAGCTCTTTGATTCACGCCCGCTGGTAAGTACGATTCCAATGAGTCCGATCACCGCCAACACTGCTGCCACTGTCCCGGCGATTGGCGGGAGTGTGAAGGTAAGTCCCAGCATATCGGTAAACATGGACATGGTAAGCAGGTAAACGATACCGCCTCCCACCAGCATATACCAGAAAATCGCATCGTAGATGCCGTCTGCCAGGTTTCCGCTCCGCACACAGGAATAGAATTTGATCCCCAGTCCTGTAAACAGATGGATGATACCTAACACGAACGCAAACACCAGCATTTTCATAGGCAGGCTGACCGGCTCAAACCAGATGGGAGCCAGCCTGATGTCAGGCCTGTTAAAGAATGTGGTTGCGATCACGTTCACCGCATCTCCGAAAAAGCTGCCGAACATAAAGCCCCAGAACGCAGTGGAAATGCCGCAGTACATGAACATTTTCATGAATTTCTTCATACCGTCTTCCATGTTCTTAAACTTGGTAAGGCAGTATGCAGTGCCGGCCACCATGATCAGGCCATAGGCCGCATCGGAAAGCATGAGCCCGAACAGCACATAATAAAAGGTTGCCACTACCATGGACGGGTCGATCTCACCCTTTCCAGGAAGGCTGTAGCTCTCAATGACGCCTTCCACCGGCTCGGCAAATTTGTTATTGTGAAGAATAACCGGAACATCATCCTTTTCCTCCGGTTCGGAAAACTCGACCACTACTTCGTATTTTTCCTGAAGCAGCTTTTCAAGCCTGGGAGCTGTTTCCACTGAAACATACCCGGTAATAAGGAATACTCGTTTGGACTGCACCAGACCGTTTAACACTCCGTACTTTTCAGCACGCATGGTATAGTAGTCCATTACAAACTTGAGGGCTTCCCTGTCAGGCGCCATATCCGCGATCGCCTTCTCGGCTCCCGCGATCTCGGCACGCACCTTGGAAAGCTCTTCCTCCAGCTGCTGCTGCCGCTTGGCCGGCACCTGTGAGCTGAGGGGAGGTTTTACAAAATTCAGCTTCTTTAACCCATCCTCAACTGCCTCCGCATCCTTTTTTGCACAGACGATGAATAAACAGGTCTGCTCCTTGGATGCACTGACAATGTTTACATCAATGGTATCTGCCTGGGGCGCAAGCTCACCAAGCCTTTCTGTGATCTGTTCCAGTGAAATCTCTTCCTGTATGGAACCGATGAATGCCACGGATTTCTTTGTTCCCTTAAAGTCCAAAGGCAGATCAAAGCTTTTCCATGGCGCCAGTGCCTCCATCTGCTGTTCCAGCTTCGGAATCATGGCACTGTGTTCGCCGATCTGTTTTGCCAGATCCTGCAGGCGGTAGGCTTTTTTCATGGTCTCATCATGGTTTACCGCGTTAGCCTCGTACTCTTCCACTGACAGGAGTTCCCTGCCTGCAAATGAGGATAACATGCCTTTGTCCTCAGGAGCATACTTGCTCAGGACCATGATCGCCTGCTCCGCTATGGCGGCGTTTCGTTCAAATACGGTTTTGGAAGACGTTACGTCCATCTTCTGGAACATATCATCTTCCTGCAGCACATTGCTGATTTCCAGTACCCCTTGGCGCTGCAGAAGCTCAAGGGTGCCCTTGCGGTCCTTTTTCAGGCCGCAGATCAGCACTTTTTTCATAGGCACTACTGCCAACCTTAAGCGCCTCCCTTCCTGACCTTTCCGCGATTGTTTGATCGTGGACGTTCCTTACAGCAGTTCCGATAAAATGACCTTGACTGCCTGCTGTTGTTTCTCGGCTACGGCACTGCGCAGGGCTTCCAGTTCTTTTACTTCCTCTGCACCTGCTGCGTGCATCATCTGCTCACCCTGAGCCTTTGCGTCTTCTTCGGCCCGCACTGCAGCTTCTCTGGCAGCACTTGTCATGTCTGCCTTTAACTGCACACCCTGGGCCTTTGCCTCCGCCACAATTGCTTCCGCCTGTTTTACTGCATCTTTTTCCGCTGACTCGGCAGCTGCCTCTGCCTGGCGAATTGCATCAATTGTCTCCTGGGCCAATCCAAATCCCCCTTTCTTTCCCGGACATCCCACAGGACATCTGCGTGGAGTATGTACCTAGTTTACGCAGATAAGCCCGCAGGAATACTATGGCAAATACTTTTCTACTGCAAAATGACAAGTTATCTAGTATTTGTCCATATCTTTCCTATTATTTTTGTACAATATGAATAGATTATAACCCATGACTAAAAATTTAGCAATCCACTTTCTAACTTTTTCATCAAAATATTTTAGTAATTCTAAAAATTTTTGTATATCATACAAAAACTTCTATAAATCTACTCATATCGGGATTGTTATAATAATAACAATCTTCTGTATCAAAATAGGCTGCAGAGCCAAGGTGCAATCTCCTCCCCCTTTGCTGCAGCCACATTTGTTTTTATGATACCATCATTTTTCAATTTTGAAAACAGTAATTTTTTAACATTTTTTTAACAGGTCTAGGGCTGCCAGTGAAAAAAGGCGTAGGATGTCACAAATGAACCGACTCCCATCATAGCGATCCCCAATGCTGCTGTTATTTTATACTTTCTCATAAGCACCTCCTGAATTTACCGCTTTTACCGGCCATACTTTCATTAATATGGTATAGATCATCACCGAGGCAATGATTCCAACGCTGCAAAAAAAGACATGAGCTGATCCTCCAGCCCATGTCTTTTTTATTAATTAATCTGAAATAATCACACGCTTCTTTCCGCCTCCGTTCATGAGACTGTAATATGCAGGAAGCATAAGCAGTGACAGAATGGTGGACGCGGTCAGACCGCCGATATTAACAAGTGCAAGGCCCTGGGTGGTGCTTCCGCTGTCTCCAAGGGCCATAGCCATTGGAACCATGGAAACAACCGTGGTCAGGGTGGTCATGAGGATCGGCCTTAAACGGGTGGCGCCCGCCTCGATCAGGGCAGTATTCAGATCCATATCCCGCCGGTATTGGTTTACGGTATCCACATAGAGGATACCATTGTTGACAACCGTACCAACCAGCATAAGGAAGCCCAACAGGGACGTCATACTGATGGCGCTGTCCGCGATCCACAAAAGCCCGAAGGCACCTATAAGGCAGAAGGGGATGGTGGTCATAACCATGATGGAGAACTTGGGTGACTCAAACTGCGCTGCCATGACCACAAATACCAGGAAGATCGCCAGTGCAATGGCCTGGAACAGGGCGGCGAACTCGGTTGCCATGGACTCCTCCTGGGAGTTCTGGGCAATACTTACGGTTCCGCTCACATTGGGCATCACCACATCTGTCAGGAGCTGTCCTTTTGTCTCCTTGGTTGAATTCTCCGTATAAATACCGCTGATGGTCACACGGTACTGTTTATCCTGTCTGGTGATGGATGCCGGGCTGTCCGCAAAGCGGATATCAGCCACATCCGTCAGTGCCACGGATTTGCCTGAGGATGTCTACAGAGTGATGCTCTCCACCTGATCCAGGGTCTTATAACGGTCCTTTGGATACTCCACCTTTACATCCACATCATCACCATTGATATTCATGGTGGTAGGGGTCACGCCGCTGAGCATATTGTTAAGGGTCCCGCCGATCTGCGCCGGAGTCAGCCCCGCTGCCCTGGCTTTGATGGGGTTTACAGTAACCTTGACAACTGACGCTGCATTTTCCAGGGATGAGTGCACTTTTGTCAGTTCAGGCCTGTCGCTGAGCTGGGCGGCGATCTTATCGCTGACTGCCTTTAAATCATCATAATTGGTACTCTGGAGCTCTACCGTATAATCATTGTCAGAACCCATCATGGCGCTCACCTGCGAGTAAGCCTCCACTGTTATATTGGTATCCGGTATCCCTGCCAGCTGCTGCTTCCAGAGTTTTACCACCTCATCCGTTTCCATATGTCTGTTTTTTTTCAGATAAACAGAAATATTGGGGTCGGAACTCATGCTCAGTCCGGAGCTTCCCGCCATGGTGAAATAGGATTCCACATCAGGATGCTGGGATACGATCCCTTCGATCTCTTTCATGATCTGGTCTATCTTAGCAATCTTCATACCGGGTTTTACTTCCGCGGTTATGGTGATCTGACCCTGGTCGTCCTCTGCCATAAGCTCTGTATCCAGGTTCTTGGCAAGAAGGAATGAGAATGCCAGCAGCAGTACGGACGCCAGCATAATGAGGCCGCGCTTCTTTAATATCTTTTTCATGATATTCCTGTAAGCTGCCTGCATTTTTTCCACAGGCCTTGAGAACGGCGCTGAACTTCTCTCAATGGGTTTATAGATCATGTAGCACAGCGGAACCACCGTGATAGCTGATATAAGGGAAGCCGTCATACAGAACACAATGGTAAAGCCCAGAGGTCGGAACATCATGCCTGTCATTCCTCCAAGCATAGCCAATGGAAGGAATACCACGCAGGTGGTCAGTGTGGAACCGATAACCGACTGATACACAACCCCGGTTCCTGTTAAGGCAGCCTTGGAATATTCCTTAAAGCCAGTGTCGTCCGTGGCCCTGAAACAGCTCTCCAGCACAACCGTGGAGTTATCCACCATCATACCAACACCCAGCACCAGGGCGCTTAGGGTGATAACGTTCAGGCTAAAGCCCATAAGCTGCATCAATATTAGGGACGCCAGAATAGACACAGGTATGGAACTTCCTACGATCAGCGAAGCCTTCAGATCCCCGAAGAACAACCAGATAATGACCATGGATATAATGATGGCCAGGATCATGGTTTCAATAACGGAACTCAGTGATGACATGATGGAATCCTTATCATCATTGACTACCGTAATCTGGAGAGTTGGATCCAGCTTGGTGACCTGCTCCACTACCTTGCTCACATCTTTGGATACGGTAAGGGTGGCTGCGTCCTGCTGCTTGCTGACCGTAAGTGCCACGATGTCCTCGGGCACCCCGTTCTCAGCCTTATAACGCGCAATACTTTCCATATCGTCCGCGCCCATATAGATCTCAGCCACATCCCCCAGGTACACGATATTCCCGCCCGAAACAGTAAGGGGAATATCCTTCAGGCTCTCCATAGTCTCAAAGGGCTGCTCTGTGGAAACCGCCAGTTTCTGGTCTCCAACCTCGGTATCGCCCGCAGGGTATGTAAGGTCAGCGCCTGTGATGTCGCCTGCAATGGAGTTCATGGTCACCCCATACTGCTTCAGCTTTTCAGGCATCAGCACGACCTTGATATGTTTCTGGGCGCCTCCCACAAGGGATACCTCAGCCACGGAAGACAATTTTTCAAATTCAGGAACCAGGTTATTATTTACATAGTTATATAGGTCATCATCCTCGCCATGGCTGACTGCCATGATCACATTGGGCATGATGCTGGTATTCAGTTCCAGCATTATGGGATCATCAGCATCGTCCGGCAGTTCCGCCTTGGCAAGATCCATCTGCTTTTTCAGGTCGTCATAAGCATCATTCATATCTGTTCCATAGTCATATTTGAGCATGACGATGGACATATTTTCCTTGGACTGGGAAGAAATGGTATCCAGACCGCTAAGGGTACTGGCCCTGTCCTCTATGGGTTTTGTAACCAGCTCATTGACATCATCAGGGCTGGCTCCGGCATAGACAGTCATAACAATCATCATGGACATGTTCATATCCGGCATTAACTCCAAAGGTGACTTCATCACCGAGGATAAACCGAACACAATCAGGCACAGGATTGCAAGAACCGTACTGACCGGTCTTTTTAAGACAAGTTTCGTTAAGCCCATTTTGCTGCCTCCTTCTACTGTGCTGCGCTTGTGTCTGCGGCTGGACTTTCAGCTTCATCCGTCTGTCCGGCATCTTCGCCGGCTCCCGTGTCCAGGGTTACCTTTGTTCCCTCCTTTAATTCGGAGGTCCATGTGGTAAGCACCATATCATCCAGGGTAAGCCCTGAAAGCACAGAGATATTCTCGCTGTCAAATATGCCCACTTCCACCGGCACTTCATGGATCACGCCCTCTGCCTGGTCATATGTATAGACATACGCATCCCCTGACTTGTAATAAACGCAGTGGTTGGGAATGAGCATCACATTCCTGGCGGAAGCAGATGGAACCTGGATCTCCACACTGGTTCCCGGAGCCATGGTCTCCTGATCATCCACCGATGCCTTTACCTTAAAAAGGCCCACGGATGCCTCGGCCATATTGTTGATCTCAACAACAGAGCCGCCATATTGATTTCCTTCCTTTGTCACGGTAACAGGAGCACCCAGGCTCAGATTGTTTTTCACCTTCTCCGTCACATAAAAGGTCACATTATTGCCGCTTTCCCCGGCAATGACACACATCTGCATGGAGGACCCCACCGTATCGTGAAGCTCTACATTCAGCTGTTCCACCCGGCCGTTAATAGGGGATGTTACATGGCTGAATTCCATCTGTGTCTCATATCCGATCTTAGCTGATTCATACTGAAGGCGCTTTGCCTCTGCGGCTGTCTGGTATCCCTCAAATTCTTTGTCAGATACAAACCCGGAAGCGTGAAGGGGCGCCATGCGGTTTAATGTGGACACGGCATCATCCCAGGCTACCTTGGCGGTATCCATGGCATTCTTGGACGTGGCCACCTGCTTGGTATCGATCTCAACCAGCACCTGTCCGGCTGCCACTGTATCCCCTGCCTTTACGTTGACGGCGGTAACGTCACCACCTGCCTTTGGATATATGTAGACAATATCCGCCGGTTCAATAGTACCTACCAGATTGGTCGTCAACTCTATATTGCCCATAGCCGGCGGCTGTACCATGACCACTGGGTCAGGGGTGGGGGCAACAGGTTCTTCTTTCCTGAAAATGCGGACAATCAGAAATGCAGCGATCGCTACAATAATGATTCCCCAGATAATACGCATCTTTGCCTTTTTCATCTTCTCCTCTTTCCTTTCATAACCTTTATTATTTTTAGATTCATTCATAGCATGAGATAAAAAACAGGGGAAATGGGCTGCTGCAGCTACCACCTTTCCCCGACCATAAATACCTTTTATCAAACCAACCATCTAGTATTTTAGACAGTGACACCCTCTTTTGTCTAACATCAAAATGCGGATAATTAACAACCATATGTTGTTAATTATAAAGTTTTTTCAAATATTTAATAAAATTTTCAAACCTCTTCTCGTTTTCCTTCCGCCACACCATAAGCACACTGGCACTCACCTGGTTCTCGGCATTGGGAAGGGGGAACAGCTTCAGGCGGTCCCCATAATTGTGATAAAACTCCTTAAAACTAATGTGGATCCCTTCATTTGCGATCAAAGCCAGTTCCAGGCTGTTGACATTCTCATAAAAACGGGCTTTTTGCAGCACATGCTCCTGTTTTGACAGCAGTTCAAACAGATGCATCTCCGCGCCTGCGAAAAAGTTCTTGTACAGGCAGAGCATGGTCTCCCCCCTAAAATCCTCTATGGATACCTCCTCCTTGTCTGCCAGTGGATTTTTCCTGGATACCACATAGTACAGGGGAAGTTTCCCTATGCACAGCACACCGTATTTCTCCCTCAGCTGCTCATGGGTGGGCAGGAAGCTGACCGTCATCATAAGATCCGGGTTTCCGGTTGTCATATCCTTGATGCTGGTAAACTCACTGATCTCAAATTCCGTGTCAGGGTCAACGGCCATGTAGTCGGCCAGCAGATTGCCCGCTTTTTCTATGATCCCGTTCATTCCCACCACTGCCACATTGATCCTGCTCTTGGCCCGCTCCCCTTCTTCCCTGGCCATGTCCACGGAGTCGCTTATCTCCTTTGGTATATCCCTCCAGCGCCATAAAAGCAGCTCCCCGCTCCTTGTAAGGCGCACATCCCTAGTGGTCCTGTCAAACAGGCGCAGTTCCAGCTCCTTTTCCAGCGAGGCGATCTGGCGGCTGAGCCCCTGCTGGGAAATGTAAAGCCGGCTGGCCGCCTCTGTAAAGTTAAGGGTCTTGGCCGCTTCCAGAAAGCATTCCATCTGGTGAATGGTCATGGACGGGCCTCCTGTTCTCCCTTTAAGCCCCGGGTAATGGATTCCTGATCAGCAAATCCATAAAACCCCAGCTTTTCCAAGGGCCATTTGGGCATTTCCAGGCGCACTGTCTTTTGGGGATTTACGATCTGGCACACCACCAGGTTTCCCAGCATGTCAATAAGCATTCCCGCATCCAGCTTAGAAAGCCCTGCTTCAACAGTCAGGAACGTAAACATCTGGTCCACGGCCTTTTGGCATGCCTCATCCACGTTTTCCCGGGAGGCAATGACGATCCAGCGATCCCCTGTCTCCACCAGCGGCCATGGGATGGGATGGTTTTTTACCACATCCACCTGGACCGTGACCCGGCCGCCGGTCTCCACGCCGCAGTTCCCGCACTCCCCGTCACCCATCACCGCATGCAGGTCTCCCATTGCCAGAAGGGCGCCGGGCACCCGGACCGGAAGGTACAGTACCGCGCCGGGCCCAATGCTGGTGCAGTCCATGTTGCCTCCATGGTCCCCGGGCGCCAGTGTGCTCACCGCATGCCCTTTGGGGGCGGTGCCGATAACGCCAATCATAGGGCGGACCGGGATCTGAAGATGTCCGTAATGGACCATGCCGTCCTTTACAGGAAGCCGTCTGATGATATATTCGGGGAAATGCTCCTTCAGCGCCCCTGCCGTGGGTCCCTTGTCCAGGATCCCCACCTGGTCCAACTCTATATTCCTGATTGCCAGGCGCAGTATATCCTGAGGACAGGCCCCTTCTATATATACCGGTCCGGTGGCCGGGTTGGCCAGGCTTTTGTCCATATGGTCAAAGTCAGACCCTTCCCTCAGAAGCTGCCCCATATGGCAGTCATATGTCTCAAATATAAGGGTTTCCCCGGGTCTGGCGCTTGCAGCAGGCACATGGTCCGGGGAAAATGTATGGATAACGTGTTTCTTCTCTATATACCGGTTCATTCTGCAATCTCTCCTTTTTCCCGGGTGGATGCTGATTTACCACTGGAGCTTGATCCGCCGGCGGACGCCGGTCTGCGGATGGTCATGACCGCGGATGGGTCCAGGGCGTCCCGGAGCGCATCCCCCACAAAGTTGATGGCCACCACAAGGATCACGATTAAAAGCCCCGGAGGGATCCAGAGCCATGGCTGTCTGGTCAGCACCGTAAGGGACTGGGCGCTGTTTAACATATTGCCCAGGCTGGCTGCCGGGGGTTGTACGCCCATGCCGAGAAAGCTTAGGGACGCCTCGTCCAGCATGGACAGGGCCATAACAGAGGTGGCGTATACCAGGATGGGAGCCACTGTGTTGGGCAGAATCTCGGAGAACAGGATATGCCGCGTGGGCATCCCCGCCACAATGCTGCCTTTTACAAAATTGGTCTCCCGAAGGCTCAGCACATTGCCCCTCACCAGGCGGGCGATGCCGGGCCAGTCCACAAATCCCAGGATCAGGATAATGCTCCAAAGGCCAGGCTCAAAGATGGCGGCCGCCACCAGCACCAGAAGGATATAGGGGAAGGACATCACCATGTCCGTAAAGCGCATGATGGCAATGTCCAGCCATCCCCCAAAGTATCCGCCCAGCAGTCCCAGTATGACTCCGATGGCCGTTGATATGGCAGTGGCCAGCACGCCTACCAGAAGGGAGATCCTGGTGGCGTACAAAAGGCGGCTGAACATATCCCGCCCGATCTGATCCGTGCCAAGGATAAACTTAAGGCTGGGAGCAGCGCCGAAAGGCCCTGCGATCTCCTCAGGGTCATAGGGTGCTATGATCGGGGCCAGCACGGCCGCGGTGCAGATAACAGCCAGGACAGCCAGGCTGAAACAGGCCAGCCGGTGGTGGCGGAACCTGCGCCATACGGTCTGCCAGTAATTTTCTCTTCCAATTTCATCATTTAATGTAACTTTATCTTTTTTCATTCTATCTGTTTAACTCCTGTTAACCACTACTCGTACTGGATGGCCGGATTCACAATGGCATACACAATGTCCGTTACCAGATTTGCCACAAGCACTACCACGGCAGACAGCAGGCATACACCCATGATCACGGGATAGTCCCTGTTAAGGATGGCGCTCATGGTCATCAGCCCAAGACCGGGCCAGGAAAAGAGCTGCTCCACGATCACGGCCCCTCCGAACAGGACGGGGATCTGCATTCCGATCACTGTCACAATCGGCACCAGGGCATTGCGCAGGGCGTGCTTGTATATGACCCTTGGCCTTCCAATCCCTTTGGCCCTGGCTGTCCGGAGATAGTCCTGCTGGAGGATCTCCAGCACCGCGCTGCGGATATACCGTATGTTGGTCCCTGCCATGGACACGGAGAGCACCAGCACGGGCATCACCATATGGGCCGCCACATCCGCGGCGCCCCCGGAGGTTCCCAGGGTGACCATGCCTCCTGATGGCAGTATACCCAGGTTTACAGTGAAAATATAGACCAGCAGCAGGGATAGGAAAAAGCCGGGTATGCTGCTTCCGAAAAAAGAAGCGGTCACCACAGCATAGTCCCCCTTGGAATACTGGTGGATGGCGCTGTATATTCCGGCCGGAACCGACATGATCAGGCTTACGATCAGGGACACGCCCATGAGAAGCAGGGTTGGCCCCAGGTGGCTTCCTATCATGGCGCTGACCGCCTCATAGGATTTAATGGAGTATCCCATGTTTCCCTGGAGCAGCTGTCCCAGCCATACGAGATACTGGATATAAAAGGGCTGGTCCAGCCCCAGCGCAGCCTCCTTGGCCGCCACGGCCGCCTGGGAGATACGGGCGCCCTGCATCATCTCAAGGGGGCTTCCCGCAAAGCACATGATGGCGTAGTCAATGATGGTGATGCCGATCAGGGTGGGCAGAGCGATCAAAAGGCGCTTTATAATGTATTTTGTCATATCAGCTCACTCCTCCCTGGATTACACGGCCCCCGCCCCCAATTGTATGGATACATGATACAAGATGCCTGCTTCCCACGGGTGCGGACTGAAGAACCATGTCCGCATCCGCGCACTCTCCGGTGCGGCGCGGACATCTGGGATAAAAGGGACATCCGTCCGCCGGTCCTGTCTCGGACTCCGCCTCCCCCTCAATAATGCCTTTTCCACGCCTCTTTCTGGTTCTTGGATCAGCCAGGGGCACCGCATCAAACAGCGCCTTGGAATATGGATGCTGGGGATGCTCAAACAGTTCCCGGCTGTCCGCCAGTTCCACGATCTGCCCCAGGTACATGACTGCGATACGGTCACTCACATAGTTGACCGCACCCAGTCCATGGCCGATAAAAATGCAGGTCAGGTTCAGTTCCTGCTGCAGCTCCTTAAGAAGGTTCAGGATCTGGGCCTGGATGGACACGTCCAGGGCGCTCACCGGCTCATCGCAGATCAGCAGCTGTGGTTTTAATGAAAGGGCCTTGGCAATGCCGATCCTCTGCCTTTGGCCGCCTGAAAATTCATGTGGGTAACGGCCAAGGGCATTCTGGGGAAGTCCCACCATGTCCAGCAGCCGTTCCACCTCCCTGTGTATGGTGCTCTTATCTGCAAGTCCATGGTACAGCATGGGCTCTGACAGGATTTCATATATATGCTTCCTGGGGTTCAGGGATGAGTAGGAGTCCTGGAACACCATCTGCAGCTGTGTGCGTATGGACCGCATCTGGCCGGCGCTTATATTGGCCAGATCCTTTCCCTGATACAGGACCCTGCCTCCGGTGGGGCGCTCCAGCCCCACGATCTGGCGGCCCAGGGTGGACTTGCCGCAGCCGGATTCTCCAACCAGCCCCAGGGTCTCGCCTTTATACAGGGAAAAGGACACTCCGTCCACTGCCCTGATCTCCCCCGAACTGCGGGAAAACATCCCGCTTTTGGCGGAATAATATTTTTTCAGATTCTCTACCTGCAAAAGAGGCACTTCATGATTCAGCGGCATTTTCCTCAACCTCCTTTACGCGGCAGCATCTCACCCGATGCCCGGCCCTGATCTCCTCCGCTGTCTGAGGATACCGGCAGATATCCTGTCTGTATGGACACCGGTCCGCAAATCTGCATCCCATAATGGAATCATACTGTTCCGGCACAATGCCCTCAATGGATTCCAGGACCCGTTCCTTTCCGTCCCGGATCTCCGGCACTGAGCGCAGAAGCGCCCTGGTATAGGGGTGGGCCGGATGGTCAAACAATTCCAGCACAGGGGCCTGCTCGATCATCTGTCCCGCATACATTACCAGCACGCGGTCAGCCATCTGGGCAACCAGCCCCATGTCATGGGTGATCAAAAGCACGCTCATCCCCAATTCTTCCCTCAATTCCAGGATAAGATCCATGATCTGGGCCTGGATGGTCACATCCAGGGCAGTGGTTGGTTCATCCGCGATGAGAAGGGATGGATTGCAGGACAGCGCCATGGCGATCATTACTCTCTGCCTCATACCGCCCGAAAGGAGATGGGGGTACCGCTTCATCACGGAGTCGGCGCCTGGAAGGCCCACCCTTTTCAGCAGCATCAGTGCCCGTGCTTTTGCCTCCTCTTTGCCAAGACCCATGTGGATGCGGATGCTCTCCGTCATCTGGTTTCCTATTGTAAACACAGGGTTCAGGGAAGTCAGGGGATCCTGGAATATCATAGTGAGCCTGTCCCCTCTGACCTGGTCCAGCTCCTTCTCAGTCAGTTCCAGAAGGTTCCTTCCTTCAAACATCACCCTGCCGGACGTAACCTTGCCGCCACGTCCCAAAAGCCCCATAACGGACAGGGAGGTGACACTTTTCCCACAGCCGGATTCCCCCACGATACAGACCACCTCACCTGGATCCACATAGAAATCCACATGGTCTACGCTGATATTTTTTCCTCCATCCCCGGAAAATGTAACTTCCAGATCCGAGACTTCCAGGATATGCGACATAATATTTCCTCATTTCTACTGCGTACTGTAAATTTTCTCCTGCCGGCACCGGGTATTCCTCTTCCGTCTGCCGGGTATTCCCTTATGGGCACCGGATATTCCTCCTCCGTCCATCTGAATCAAGAATACCCAGAGAGCGTAACGCCCCCCGGGATTCAGTCATAAGCGATTCAATTGGCTTACTGGGCTATATCCCACTGCTCCACATGGTTCAGGAACCCGTATACGCTGGGCTCCGCACCTGTGAGGCGCTTATTAACAGCCGCCATGGTTTTGATGATATAGGCCGAGAACATGGGTACATCCTCCTGTACCTGCTTATCTATAATGGAGTACAGCCCCTTCAGCTCACCGATATCGCTGGAAAGCTGCACCTTGGACAGTGCCTCATTCACCTTATCATTGCTGTATTCCGTCCAGCTGCCCTCACCGCCCAGAAGCCATGCAACATCTGCGTAGGGATCTACCGGCGGGTAGGTGTACTGCACTGCCATCACGTCAAAATCTCCTTTGTTAGCATTGCCAAGGAGTGTGTTTATATCCATGGTCTGGATATCCGCCTTGATCCCCACGGCCGCCCACTGCGCCGCAATGACAGAAGCGGCGTTGACAAAAGTGCTGTCACCTGAATCAATGCAGAACTTAATGGTCTTATTTTTGTCCCAGCCACTCTCCTCCAAAAGGGTCTTTGCCTTCTCCGGATCATAGGTCACAGGAGTGATGGACTCATCAAAGTAGGGGCTGGCAGAGGACAGGAATCCTTCCGATACCTCCCCATTGCCCTTTAACAGCTGGTCCAGGATCTGCCGGCGGTCAATGGCGTACAGCATGGCCTGGCGGACCTTTGCATCCGGTATGTTGGATGTGCGGATAAATACGGACTGGTTGGTGATAGGATCGCCAAAGGACACATTCACATTCTCCAGGGACTGGACGCTCTCATAATCCTCCAGGGGAATGGAGCTCATGGTATTCTGGGTCACATCGATCTCCCCTGACTTAAGGCCTGCATAGAGCTGGCTTCCCTCCACGATCTTAATGTTCAGACGGTCGATCTTAGGCGCTCCCTTCCAGTAATCCTTATTAGCCTCATAGGCCACATAGTGATCCCGGTCAAATTCAGTTACCCTGTAAGGTCCGCTGACCACATCCGGCTTGTTGAACCAGGGGTCTGACATAAGATTTTCCTCGCTGATATTCTCGATCACATGCTTTGGAAGGGGCATGAGATACCGGGCATAGGATGCTTTAAATGTGATCAGGGACATGGGTGCCTTGGTGGTAAAGCGCACGGTCTTGTCATCCACTTTGGTGATGCCCTCCACATGGTCGGCTCCCGCCTCCACAAATCCGTCATCGCCCACGCCCTCAAATACATAGTACATCATGGCCACATTCCCAATAACAGGGCTGCAGATACGCAGGGCCGTATAAATCACATCATCTGCGGTCACCGGGGTTCCATCGGACCAGACAGCCTGATCATCAATATGCACCAGGAAGTTGCTGCCATCCTCCGCCGTGATGGAGTCAGCCAGCATTCCCTCAAAATTCATATCCTTATCCAGGTCCATCAGCGGAAGGAACATAAGGCCTGTGGCGTATTTGTTCATCTCCACCCCGTCCATCAAAAGAGGATTCAGGGTATTCAGGGAGCTTGTCACACCAATGTTTACGATCTTCTCCCCCGCCGCCCCTGTCTGGGCTGGCGCCGAACCGCCCTCTGCCTGTATACCTTCATTTGCCTTTCCCTTACAGCCGGCCAGGGACAATGCCATAACCGCGGCCAATGCCAGGGAAACACACCGCTTTGCCACTCCTGTTGTATTCTTCATAATTCGTCCTCCCGATCAAGCACACTATTCATAGTAATTTAGTATGGTTTTATTTATATCATCACAGTCTCCAAATGTCAATAGCTCTGGTATTACAATTGACCAGCGTACCTTCTATTTTATCATAGGTAAAATTAAATGGAAAGACGAATCTGTAACAAGGGGGGATATAGTTTCATAAAAGACCGGGCTGTTTTTATGCCTTTTAGACAATTTCATGCCTTTCAGACAAATACAGCCCGGTCTTTTTGTATGATCTTTGTAACTGTTACTTAGTTTCTATCTTTTCCAGAAAGCTCCTATAATTATAGGAAGAAATCCGACTGGCAGAAGTTGATCTCCCCTGCGCACATGGTCATCTGGGGAACCAGGAGCTCATGGCTTGTCAGTTCCTCATCCCGGAAATCCTTTTGAGTAAAGCTCAGATCCTTCTGCTTGAGGATAACAATATCCGCATCCGCTCCCGGCTTTAACGTACCGATCTTACCCTCCATCCCCATGATCCTGGCAGGCACCGCGGTCACTGCCCTGAGGATATCCATCAGTTCCATGCCCAAGGTCCTGTATTTTGCCATGACAAAAAGGAGGTTTTTGGCATAGGGCGGTATATTAAACTTATCCAGGGTCAGGTCGGAGCTGATGATGTCGGGAAGGAACCCGGCTGCCAGAGCCCGTCTGGCTGTATCCACCCCAAAGTTCCCCCTGCCGTTGGCGGCATCGAAGATCACTCCCCGCTTCCTTGCTTCCAGCACAAGGGGTGATATCCCTCCGTCCTCCGTGACAATGGTATTGCCCGCGCCCTGGTAGCAGTGGCAGAAAATATCCCCCGGACGCAGGCACTGAGCCAGTTCGCCGGCTGTAATGGGTGCGTTGGTGGTGTGGACGCAGACCCTGAGGGAGGTCCCCAGCTTATTGTCCAGTTCCTCCGCAAGGTCTACGATCCGCTTCAGGTATTCAAGCCCCTTATCATCAGGCACCACGCCCTTTGACAGACGGATCTTAAGTCCCAGGATATTGTCCCGGTATTTGTCAATGACCCGCTCCATCCTGGGAAGGTTGATCAGGCAGGGATCAAAATCTTCGCACAGCTTAAAATCCAGCTGTCCTCCTGAAAATGTGGTCAGGAAGCTTTTTATCCTGACCGTGGACTGGGCGATCACGGATTTATAAAATGCCTCATAGGTAACCGTTCCTGCGGTTCCCGCGTCCACGGCAGCCGTGGTCCCCTGGGAGATCATGAAATCAGGGCGCAGGCAGGTGCCGCTTCCCTCATAGAAAATATGGGTATGGAAGTCAATAAGGCCCGGAGCCACAATACAGCCTGATGCATCGATCACATGGTCACATTCCACCATTTCCCCCTGGGGGTCTATAATTCTTGTATTTGAGACAACTACGTCCCGAATCTGGTCGGTGGCCGTGACAGGGTCCATGACCCTGCCGCCCCGAATGATAAAATCAGCTTTCATAATGTCACCTCTGTCAGATAATTCCCATGGTGCCGAGGACGCAGGCCAGGATGGCACAGCAGAACGGCATGATCGCACAGGTAATGAACACATGCTTATATGTATCCTTCTGGGAAGTCCTGGCGATCTGGTTGCACACCACCATGCCGGAGGCATGGGGCATTGCGTCAAAGCCCGAGGAGGCAATACATACCACCCGGTGAAGCATGGCTGTGTTCAGTCCGGTGGAAGCCAGATATCCGCCCATGCTGGAAAGGAAAATATTCAGTCCGCCTGCGGACGAACCTGTGATGGCCGCGATCACGTTGATGGAAATAAGAGCCGTGGCCAGAGGCCCGATGTTCATGTTCACCAGAGCGTCCGTGACGATCCCGTAAGCCGGTGAAGCGGATACCACGCTTCCAAATCCCATGATGGAGGAGGTGGCGATCAGTGCGCCCAGGCCGCCTGAGGCGCCGTCATTGATGGCTGACTGGATATCCAGCTTATCCTTATAAAGGATGCATCCGATCACAATGGCCAGGATCATGGCGCATGACACCGCGTATGTGGAGGGCATGGCGGTCAGCTTCTGGAAACCGAACATGGCGGCCAGGAGGACAACGATGGGAACATAGCATTTCCACACCTCAGGCGTCTTTCCCTGCTCCACGGACTGCAGATCCATGATGTTTTCCCCCGGGCTTGCCACAAAGTGTTCATTGTTTGCCTTTGCGGCCTTGATCTGCCAGTTCAGGTAAAGATAAGCTGCCGCAAACATGAGCACGGAGCAGATAATGCCGATCTTGGCTCCCGCGTAAGCCGTTGTGTTAAAATATGTAGTGGGCAGCAGATTCTGCGTGGACGGTGAACCTGGAAGCATGGCCATACACACGGTCACCGGACACACCATGATGGTTGCCACGATCAGTTTCTTCGGTATATCCGCCTTCTGGAACAGGGCGACTGCAATGGGATACACGGAAAATGCAATGATAAAAGTTCCGATTCCTCCATAGGACAGCACTAATCCGGTAATCATAATGACCAGGACCACTGACTTATCCCCCAAAAGCTTTAATAAACTGCCCGCTATCCCCACGGATGCGCCGCTTTCCCCCATTACCTTGCCGAATATGGATCCCAGCATGAACAGCAGGAACCAGCTCCCGGCAAACCCGCTCATCCCGGTCATAAAATTCTCAGTGATGGCGGACACGGGATTCATTCCATTAAATACGATCACAATAATAGCGCCCACTAAAGACACAATGGCCATGTGCCAGTTTTTCCAGATCAGGAAAATAACGGCCACGACAGCACAGACCAGCCCTACAATACCTAACATATTATACCCCTTTTCTTTTGATTTGTACATTTTCATGAAATAGTACTGACTTTTTGATATGTTTTTATTATAATAGCAGAGTAGTAAGAAGTGAACTTAAGAGTAATTATATCGGATAGTAGTAAAAGTGCGAAGGAGTTTTTATGGAATTAAGACAGCTGGAATATATGATCGCAATTGCAGACCACGGCAGCATTTCCAAGGCAGCGGAATCCCTTTTCATCACACAGTCCGGCCTGAATCAGCAGCTGATCAAGCTGGAACAGGAACTGGGGATCCAGCTGTTCTACAGGGATAAGCACCATCTGCAGGTGACCGCGGCAGGCAGGATCTACGTGGAAAATGCCCGTGAGATCATGAAGATCAAAAAGAATACCTACAATATCCTGTCTGATATGAAAAACAACACCGTGGGCGAGATCACCTTAGGGCTGACCCTGGAACACGGTATTGACCTGTTCACCTTTGTTTTTCCCAAATTCAACCGGCAGTATCCGGGCATTAACTTTCATCTGCTGGAGCGCTATGTGGCTGAGCAGCACAGCATGATCGCCGCAGGCAAGCTGGATTTTGGCCTGGTCATGCTGGGTGAGCAGGACAAGGTCAATCTGGAATACATCCCCCTGTACCAGGAGGAGATGATCCTGGGAGTGCCAAAAACCCATCCCTGTGCCGGTCAGTGCGCCGCCCCAGGGGAACCCATGCCCTTTATGGATCTAAAGCTCTTTAAGGAGGATACCTTTGCCCTGATGTTCCCCAATTCCACCATGCGCGGCATCATTGACCCGGCCTTTGCCGCGGCCGGATACCAGCCCAAGATATTGATCGAGACAGGCATGAACCACGCCCTGGTAAAACTGGCTGCCACCGGCCTGTGCTGTACCGTCCTGCCCTTTTCCAGAGCCCTGTGCAGCCCGGACCGTGATGCTGTGTCCTGGTTCCGTCTCTCCCCTCCCATCAGCTGGACCACCTACATCACTTACCGCAAGAATACCCATTTAAACGAGGCATCCCGGTATTTTATACAGCTGGCTAAGGAGTATGGGGCGGAACTGGCCATGCAGATGAGACGGCCATTTCCCTGTTCAGAGGCCCCAGGCAGGGCGGCAGGTTTATAACGGATCCATAATAGGATGATTTTATAACCAAAAGGGCCATGGAGAAATTTCTCCATGGCTTGGATCAGACATTACATATACATATGACTTCCATAGTTTGGATATAAAATATCGAGAAATGACACAATATCCCGGCGCAGTTCATCCACCGCCCGTTCCAGATCCTTGTCCATCAGATAATCGATCACCTTCAGGTGGTTCTCACAGCCCATGCGGATGGAGATGGTTCCCCATTTCTCCCAGTGCCTCTGGGCATAGGCCCTTGTCATGATTCCAATGCTTTTTTGCAGCATACTGTAGCAGTACTCATTCCCGCTGTAGGAAAGCAGGCGGAGATGGAATTTGCTGTTGTTGTCCCAGTGCTTCAGGATGGTCAGGTCCTTATCCTTGTCAGAACACTCAGTCAGGGTGAACTCACGCAGCTCCATAATATCACCCCTGGTCATGATGGAGGCGGCATCCCTGAGACATCCTGTCTCAACCATGATCCGGAAATTTACTATATCCCGTATCTCCTTTTCATTGATCCTGACCACTTCATATCCATACCTGGGATGGCTGATCAGCACTCCTTCATTACACAGCTCGATCAGGGCGTCCCTGATCGGGGATTTGCTCACCCCATACTTTTCAATCAACTGTTTTTCATTGATGATCTCATTCTGCTTGTAGTTGCCCTCTATTATGTCTTTCAGAATAGAATCATATATTTCAGTCTTCAAAGACGATGGCTTCCCGCTTCCCATATACATTCCCTCCCACTTTTTTCCAACATGCCTTAAAGCATTTCCTTATAGCATACGATCCAGCTCCATAAGGGATATTATATATGTTTTCAAACCTTTTAGCAACATTTGTAAGGGAACACATTCATCGGGCTGGTGCCCCTGTCCGTGGCCGTTCTCAAAGGGATTGGGCGCATCCGGCACACCCGGCCCAAATCCGATGGCACAGGGAAGATGCCTGGAGTAGGTTCCTCCCCCCATGGTGTAAGGCTCATAATGCCTGCCCTGGACATGATCGCAGATCTCACTTAACACAGGAATGTAGGGATTATCAAGAGGTACATAGGCCGGTGCCGACAGCTCGCCGATGGTAACCCCAAATCCCAGGGATTCCGCCTGTTTTCTAAAACCTTCCGCCACCTCCCGGCCATCCACGGTCACCGGATACCTGGTGTCAAAGGACACATTGATCCTTCCCTTCTCCCCATGGGCAACACTGCCCACACAGGTAAGCTTTCCGGATTCACTGTCCTCAAAGGGAATGCCGCATGCCACCCCATAATAATCAGATGTCATGGATTCCACTGCCCGCATTGCATCTTCGGCACTGCCCCTGACCAGTCCGCTCTTTGCCAGAGCGCCTGCCAGAACATGGACCGCATTCACGGACCCCTCCGGAAATGCCGCATGGCGGGATATGCCCCGGGCTGAAACCTTTATATCCGCCCCGTCCTGCTCCACGCTGATCCCGTCTATTCCCTTCAGTCTTTCCACGGCTTCTTTAAGGTCCACCCCTGAAAGCACGGCTTCGGCCTTTGCCGGAATCACGTTGACCACGCTGCCGCCATGGAAGGATACCAGGTTTCCGTCCATTTCCCGCTCAATATCAGCCCTCATCAGACCCTTTTCCCCATAACATACAGGGAAATTAGTGTCCACCACCAGATTGAAATCCGGGACCTGCTGGGTACGGCAAAAATACTCAATGTCCTGCATTCCCGTTTCCTCTGACAAGCCAAAATAAAGAAGCACGTCATTTTTCAGGGCAATGCCATGCTCCTTTAAATACCGCAGGGCGTACAGGGCGCAGATACCCGGCCCCTTGTTGTCCCCCACGCCCCGGCCGATCAAGAATCCGTCTTTCAGCGTGCACTTAAGAGGCGGATTATGCCACCCTTCCCCCAGTGGAACCACATCCAGATGGGCATACATGCCGATCCGCTTCGGTTCCTTTGCCGTCCCCTTTACCAGGAGGCTGCCGCAGTAATACTCATGATTCTCCACATGGAATCCATACCCTGCGGCCAGGGAAACCGCCTCATCCAGCACATCCCCGCAATTTTTTCCAAAGGGATATTTCTCATCCCCCTGAACCGATATGCTGGGAATGGCCACTAATCTGTCCAGGTCCTTTACAAATGCCTGGCTGTTTTTTTCGATCCACTGATCGATCTCCTGCATAAAACTGCTGTCAGGTTTAAACATCTTGATTTTCCTTCCTTATTCGCACAGATGACATGATACCATATGACCGCCGCCCACATCATGAAGCTTTGGACATTCCTGAGAGCACCGTCTGGCAGCGTATTTACACCTGGTGTGGAAATAACAGCCCCGGGGAGGATTCAGCGGACTGGGCACATCCCCCGTAAGGATCTCCCTCTTCATCTTATTGTCCACATCAGGGATGGGGATCGCTGACAGCAGGGCCTTGGTGTAAGGGTGCTGCGGGTTGTTATAAAGCTCATCCTTTTCTGCAATCTCCACAATCCTCCCAAGATACATTACAGCAATACGGTCAGACACGTACTTAACCACACTCAGGTCATGGGAAATGAACAGATAGGTGAGTTTTTTTGTTTTCTGAAGGTCCTGGATCAGGTTCAGCACCTGGGCGCGGACCGACACATCCAGAGCGGACACCGGCTCGTCACAGACCACGAATTCAGGGTCCAGCACAAGGGCCCTTGCGATGACAATGCGCTGTCTCTGTCCTCCTGAGAACTCATGGGGATAACGGTTCATCATGTTCTCCGGCATACCCACCAGTTCCATGATCTCCTTTACCTTCTGTATGCGCTCCTCATTGCTACCCATTCCAAAGGCGTCCAGGGGAGCCTTGATCAGCTCCAGCACAGTCATACGGGGATTTAAGGAGGCATACGGATCCTGGAAGATCAGCTGCATTTTCTTGCGCATCTGGCGCATCTGCTCTTTGTTGTACTTTGTGATATCATCACCCTTATAGAGGACCTGGCCTGAGGTAGGATCGATCAGCCGCAGGATGGACCGCCCCAGCGTGGACTTTCCGCATCCCGATTCACCCACCACCCCAATGGTCTCCCCCTCATAGATGGAAAGGTTGATCCGGTCCACGGCATGGACGATCTTTAACGGTTTTCCGGTCATGGTTTTGGCTGTGATAAAATCTTTTTTTACATTCTTTAGTTCAACCAATATGTTTTTATTCGACCTCATGTTCCCAGCCTCCCTCCGGCGCATATTTCCAGCAGCGAACTTTCTGTCCCCCTATATCATAGAGCCCCGGTTCCTGTTCATGGCATTTGCTCTGTGCCTGCGTACACCGGGTACAGAACCGGCATCCCTTTGGCATTTCGCTCAGATCCGGGACCGACCCCGGGATATTAAAGAGGCGCTCCGCGCTGTTCTGGTCCAGACGGGGGATGGACTTAAGCAGCCCCTGGGTATACGGATGGAGCGGATGCTTAAAAATACTCTTCACATCCCCGTACTCCATCTCCTTGCCCGCATACATGACCATTACCTCGTCCGCCATCTCCGCAACCACACCCATGTCATGGGTGATGAGCATGATCGACTTGTTTTCCTTTTCTTTTAATTCCCTCATAAGCTCCAGGATCTGGGCCTGAATGGTAACATCCAGGGCAGTGGTGGGTTCATCCGCTATGAACAGGGATGCATTGCAGGAAAGGGCCATGGCTATCATCACACGCTGCCTCATGCCGCCGGAAAGCTGGTGGGGATACTCCTTAAGGCGCTGGGCCGGGGAGGGGATGCCCACTTTCATGAGCATCTCCTCGGCGCGTTTCCATGCCTGTTTTTTATCCATCTTACTATGCGCGGTTATTGTTTCTACAAGCTGTTTTCCGATGGTCATAACCGGATTCAGCCCTGTCATGGAGTCCTGAAATATCATGGCGATCTCGTTACCACGGATCTGGCGTATTTCCTTCTGGTTAAGCCTGGTCAGGTCCTTTCCCTTAAACAGGATCTCTCCAGATGCGATCTTACCGGACTGGGGAGGAATCAGCCTCAAAATTGACATGCTCGTCACTGATTTGCCGCAGCCTGACTCTCCCACGATTCCCAGGGTCTCTCCCTTTTTTATATGAAAGGATACGCCGTCCACAGCAGTAACCGTTCCGTTCTTTCCGGAAAACTGGGTTACGAGTTTTTTTACTTCAATCAAATTTTCAGACATTTAAGTACCTCGCTTTTCGTATGGAACATGCTGATCCCGATTACTTATTCACCTTCCAGGCCCATACATTCTTGTTCACATTGTAATCAATGGCGCCTACCCGCACATTCTCCAGCTTCTCGCTGTATCCAAAGAGGTCATTGGTAAAATACAGGAATGCCATTGGCATCTGCTTAAACAGTTCCTGCTGATATTTGTCATAAGCCTCTTTACGTGCCTCAAATGTGATCTCCTTGGCTCCGGCCTCGCCCAAAAGGCCCAAAGTCGGGTCGGACAGCTGTGTAAAGTTATTCATGTAGCCTGCCGTCACGTTAGGTACGGATTCGGACGGGTCAACGGAACCGGCGGAGCCGATAAAGCACAGGTCATACTCACCGTTGCGCGCATTGGACAGCAGGGTGGGGAAATCAAGTGTCTGGATCCTTGTCTTGATGCCGATCTTCTGAAGATCCTGCTGGATCAGGATCGCTGATTTTTCCCTCACTTCATTGCCAGTGGAAACCAGTACTTCCAGTTCGCGGTTTGCATCCCAGCCCGCTGCCTCGATCATTTCCTTTGCCTTCTCAGGATCGTATTCAACCTTCAGGCTTGTGTCATAGTACTTGTGGTCTTCAGGAAGGGGGCCGATGGCAACGCGTCCCTGGCCCTGAAGGAGCTGGTCCACGATCACCTGGCGGTTGATGGCAAGGCTGATTGCATGGCGGATGTCCTCTGTCAGGTAATCCCTGGAAGTATTCATGGCCATGTACTGGTACGCAAAGGTGGGTACGGACTTTGCGGCAACACCCGGGGTGTTGTTGGCAGCATCCCAGTCAGCCAGAGGGATCTGCGTATTTCCGGAAAGGGCATCGATCTCGCCGCTCATCAGGCCGGAAAGGATATTGGAGGACTGTACTTTTTTGAACACCAGCCTGTCAAAATCAGGTGCGCCCAGGTAGTAGTCCTTATTTGCCTTAAACTCTATGGACACGCCGGACTCGGTGCTGTCAAAGATACATGGGCCGGAGCCAATGGGCTTCTGCCAGAACGCATCATTTACCAGGTCCCCATCGGAGATCCCGGACAGCAGGTGCTTTGGAATGATAAAAAAGTCACGGTTTACAAGAGCATAGACAATGGAGGGATCCATGGGTGTCTTTAAGGTAAATTCTACCGTATGGTCATCCACGGCCTTTACTTCCACACTGTCAGTCCCTGTCTCACATCCGGTGTCATCGGTACCCGCAAAGTACTGCATACGGATGCGGCGCAGGTAGTTATATTCAGAGGAAGATGCAACCTGTGCGGAGTAGACCACGTCCTCTGCGGTTACAGGTTCCCCGTCATGCCATTTCGCGTTCTCGTTCAGGTGATATGTAATCTTGTCCCGGGCCTCATTGGTCTCCCAGGAATCAGCCAGCCTGGGTTCAAACGTGCCGTCCGTGTTAATGGTCATCAAACGGTCAAACATAAGCTCATTTACATTGTCGGCGCCTGCATTGGTGGTGTTCATCACCATGAACGTATCCCAGTCCCCGGACTGTGCAATGGTAACGATCTTCTCGCCGGTGCTGCTTCCCCCAGCCTTTGGCGCTTCTGTCTGGGCCGTTCCCCCTGCATTGGCCGCCGTGCCGGATGTTCCCCGGGAAGACCCGCCGCACGCTGAAAGCAGCATGGTACATGCCATGGAAGCTGCAATTACTCTTACAAAATTACGTCTCATAATGTTCCTCCTTTAAATTTGTATGTGTTTGTTTTATTTCTTTTTAATCTTTGTCTTTGAATCCAGGGCGTCCCTGATGCCGTCCCCTACAAAATTGATGCTGGTAACCGTAAGCACCAGCAAAATGCCCGGCGGCACCCAGAGCCACGGCCTGGATGAAAGCACGGTGATGGACTGCGCCGCGTACAGGATATTTCCCCAGGAAGCCTGGGGCGGCTGAACGCCCATGCCCAGGAAGCTGAGTGCGGATTCCTGGATAATGGCCTGGGCGGTACGGAACGTAAAGTTGATCAATATGGGGGCAAACGCATTGGGCACCACATATTTCATCAAAAGGGGCAGGTCCTTGGTCCCCACGGCCTTTGCAGATTCCACGTACTCCTTTTCCCTGACCGACAATACATTGCCGTAGATCAGCTTGGCAAAGTCCGTCCATCCCAGCACGCCGATCACCAGCGTAACGGTCCAGACAGAGGGTCCGATCACGGCAACCAATACCAGCACCAGTATCATGGATGGGAATGACATGAAAATGTCCGCGGCCCTCATGACAATGGTTTCCCATATCCCCTTGTAATAACCGGCGATCAGCCCCAGGGGGACGCCGATGCAAAGGCTTATGATTGCGGAAAGCAGACCCACCAGAAGGGATACGCGGCCGCCGTACACCAGCCTTGCGAACACATCCCTTCCCGTGTCATCTGTTCCCAGTAAATGGCCGGGACCGGGCTTTGCGCTGAAGGCCAGTATATCCGATGTGTATGGATCCAGTTTCAGGATGATGGGAAGAAATACCACCAGGAATACTTCCAATGCAATAATTGCAACGCCGATCATGGCCAGCTTGTGGGCCGTGAACTTTTTCAGCACGTCCCGATAATATGAGTCCTTTTTTATGACGATTGTCTCTGACATCCTCTTACCTCCTTTGTTACAGCTGTTCTCCGGCCGTTTATGTACAATACATGCGGCCCACCTGGTGAGGTTGTCCACGAACCAGTGAGGCGGCTAACGGCTCTCCCTTATCTTTGGGTCAAGCAGACTGTAAGCAATATCCGTAAGGACATTGCCCACCAGAACGGCTGCTGCAATTACTACGGTGATCCCCATTATCATGGGGTAATCTCTTGCATTAATGGACTGGACCATAAGGCTTCCCAGCCCCGGCCAGCTGAATACCTGCTCCGCCACCACAGCGCCTCCGAACATAAACGGAATCATGGTGCTGAGAACAGTTACCACAGGGATCAGAGCGTTCCTGAGGCCATGGACAATGACAACCCTTGGTTCTACAAGGCCTTTGGCCCTGGCTGTCCTGATATAGTCTTCGCTGAACACTTCCATCATGCTGCCCCGGGTCTGCCTCAGTATGCTGCCTATATTAAATATGGTCAGAACCAGACAGGGCAGGATCAGATGGTTGACTGCCGAGCCGACCGTATGTACCCCGGCATCGTACATTCCTCCCATGGGCAGTACCCGAAGCTTGACTGCAAACAGATAGATCATCACTAGACCTGTAAAAAAGGTAGGGGTGGATGCCCCTACAAATGCAAATCCGGATGAGGCATAATCCCATGCGGAATAGGGCTTATACGCTGACATGATGCCAAGGGGCACTGCGATCAGAACTGATAGCGCAGTAGATGACAGTGTAAGTATCAGTGTGGGTCCCAATTTTTCCAGTACCTGTCCCAGTACAGGAAGGCTGTTCCGGTATGAGATCCCCAGATTTCCCTGGAGCATGGCTCCAAGCCACCGGAAATACTGTATGATCGCCGGGTCATTTAACCCCATCTGTGTTTTCAGCGCTTCCATACTCTCCTTGGTTGCCATGGGATCTGCCATGAGCATCTCCAGGGGACTTCCGGGAGCCATTGCCGAAATCAGATATACAAGAACAGTTATTCCGAAAAAGGTGGGAATCGCTACCAACAGACGTTTTACAATGTACTTAAACATGTTGTTTATCGACCTCCGTATTTCCGTGATACTTCTTAATGGGTAGCTGCGTGCCTGAACACTAAGAATATCATTGTTATATCACTGATAATATCAGATATAACGTAAATGTCAACCTTACGAACTGTTTTTTAATTATTTTTGTTTAATATGCACACTTTTTTTCTTTTTTATTGGCATAATCGACAAAAATATATTTAAGTCTTTGAAAGTATTGACTAGATTACATTTGCATGTTTAAATAAATAACAGTTATTTCTGCGTGCCTGGATAAAATCGGAATATCAAAAACTGATTTTATTGAAGGAGGATTTTAAGATGTCTGTTAAACACAATGAACCTAAATTTACCGATCCCGCAACCATGGCCTGCCGCGGTGCCGTGGAGCACAGAGCCACATGGATGGCACTTCTCTATGAACAGGCTAAGGAGCAGGGCGCTGACGCTGAGAAGATGTGCCGCGAAGCCATCCGCAAGTGCGGCCATATCCATGGCGACAACATGTATAAGCCCCTTTGTGAGGACCCGGACAGCGCCGCTGATTTTGGCAGGGCATTCTTTAGCGGACAGGGCGCAAAAAACATGGAGATCGATGTGCTCGAGTCCTCCCATGACAGCCTGGTGGCAGAATTCCGCCAGTGTCCCCTTGTTCAGGCCTGGGAAAAACTAGGCTATAAGGGCAAGGAACTGGAACTGCTGTGCGATATGGCCATGGACGGGGACCGCGGTATTGCCGACCAGATGGGGCTGACACTGGATATCACAAAGACCATTGCTGCCGGAGACGGATGCTGCCACCTGCATTTCCATAAATAATTCGTATCAGTTCAAATACTTTACAGGGAACCTGCCACATGGCTCTCAGGCTGTCATTTTCATATGGCGGCCTTTTGTGATTCCGGGGAGTATCTGCATAATACCTCTGGTATTCCGGCATCATAACCTGTATAATATTTTGTAATATGAGCACCGGAGCCCGATCAGAGACTCCAACGCTTTAAGGAGGTCTACATGAATGTAAGAGGCAGAAATGTAAAAGACAGATTTCTCACCTATGTGGGGTTCGACACCCAGTCCGATATTGACAGCGGCAAGGTGCCTTCCACTCCCAAACAGCTGAAGCTGGCCGGTTATCTGGCGGATGAACTGAAGGAATTGGGAGTGGAGGATGCGGAAGTGGACCGGTACGGCTGCGTCTACGGGCACATACCGCCCTCCAGCGGCTGCGCCAAGCCTGGTCTGGCCCTGATCGCGCATATGGATACGGCCATGGATATGTCGGGAGCCAACATTAAGCCCCGTATTGTGTCCGATTATGACGGAGGTGATATTGTACTGAATCAGGAGAAGAATATTGTCACCAGAGTCAGTGAATATCCTGTGCTTGAGCGCTTTGTGGGCCAGGACCTGATCGTCACGGACGGCACCACCCTTCTGGGCGCGGATGACAAGGCCGGTGTGGCGGAGATCATGACACTGGTGCAGTTTCTGGCAGAACATCCCCAGCATCCCCATCCCGGACTCAGCATCCTGTTTACCCCGGATGAGGAGATCGGCCGGGGAGCGGACCATGTGGATATAAAGAAGCTGGACGCTGCCTATGGATACACTGTGGACGGAGGGCTTCTGGGGGAATTTTCCTATGAAAATTTCAATGCTGCAAGCGCCTTTGTCACCGTGCATGGCGTCACGGCCCATACCGGGTATGCTAAAGGCGTGCTGAAAAACGCCATCCTCATAGCCATGGAATACCAGAGTCTGCTCCCCGCCTATGAGACGCCCGGGTGCACGGAGGGACGCGAGGGTTTCTACCACCTGGACCGTCTGGAGGGGTGCACGGAAACGGCCAAGATGAAATTCCTCATAAGGGACCACGATTATGGTAAATTTCTAAGGCGTCAGGAACTGATGGAAGAAGCCTGCAGGTATCTGAATAATAAATACGGCCAGGGCACTGTGGAAATCCAGATCCAGGAAAGCTATCTGAACATGTATGAAAAGGTGAAGGACCATAAGGAACTGATCAGCCATGTATTTGAGGCCATGGAAAAGGCCCAGGTCACCCCCATTGTGGATCCTATCCGCGGCGGAACCGATGGCTCCCGCCTGTCCTACATGGGCCTGCCCTGCCCCAACCTTTGCACCGGGGGCCAGAACGGCCATGGACGCCATGAATTTGTGTCTGTCCAATCCATGGAAAAAGTGGTTGAGATCCTCAAATATTTGGTGGAACTGTATAGTTAGCCCTTTTTATAAAATAAAGCCTGCAAATAAACAAGATACACATAGGAGAAAATGATATGGGATATATTAACCAGGTAACCGGCTACAGAAACGATCTGCTTTGTAACAGATCCATTATTAAAAAAGGTATGTATGCACTGTTGGAACCGGACGGTCTGGTAAAGAATGTGATTCCCAGCTTTCAGGAATGTGAGATCACCATACTCTCATCCCCAAAGCTGGGAGCATCCTTTGTGGACTACCTGTTGTCCGTCAGCCCGGGAGGATATAACCGGGCCGGATTTGGCGGCGAGGGCATCGAAACTTTTCTCTATCTGTTTGGGGGATCCTTAAAGGTATGGAATGAAGACGAGACGGCTGTCTTAACAAAAGGCGGATACATATTCTGTCCGGAAGGCAGACTGCTGCATTTTGAAAACCTCGGGGGAAACGCAAGAGCATTTCTCTATAAAAGAAAATATGTAAAGCAAGAAGGCTGTCAGGCACACACAGTCATTGCCAATATCAATGATGTGGACTGGATGGAATATGAGGACATGGCCGATGTGCGCATGAAGGACTTTCTGCCAGCAAAAGATGATCCGGGTTTTGACATGAACTTCCATATCCTTTCCTTTAAGCCAGGAGCCAGCCACGGTTACGCGGAAACCCATGTGCAGGAACACGGAGCTTATATTTACTCCGGGCAGGGCATGTATCTTTTGGATCATGACTGGATCCCTGTAAAAAAGGGAGATTATCTGTTCATGGGTGCCTACTGTCCCCAGGCCGCCTACGGAGTGGGACGGGATGAAGAATTTGCTTATATTTACTCAAAAGATTGTAACCGGGACGCATTTTTATAAAGCTAAAAGGCAGAAAAGGATATTTCTATCCTCTCTGCCTTTTATTCTCATCAAACTTATTATAATATTTCATTTTTAAATGCTTCCACATCATCTGCCAGTATTTCTTTGGCCTGCTCCAAGTTCCCCTCTTCCATTGCCTCCACCAGACGTATATGGTTCCTTCCGTCTGAAACCTGACTGTTATTCCAGATTTGGATAAAATATTGATTGGAAATCCTGGTACATATATTTAGCGCATCGGACAAGGACCTTTGGATAAAGGTGTTATTGCAGAAACTGCACAAAGTTTTGTGGAACTGTATGTTGGTTTCCCAATGGATACGCGAGTCCTTTGTATAGGTGATTTTCCCAGCATCTTCATTCAATGCCTTTAACTGGTCGAAGTTTTCCCGGGTCAAATGGGGGAAACTCATCTCCAGGGCCCCTAACTCGATGATTTTCCTGTATTCAACTATTTCGATGATCTGGCTTGGAAGTATCACTGTCAGCTGGTATCCAAATCTTGGAATATTGTTAAGGACGCCCTCACCGCAAAGCTGGACCAGAGCCTCTCTTACGGGAGTTTTACTGACACCGTACTTTTCCATTAATGTCTTTTCGTTAATAATATCATTGGCTTTGTAAGTCCCATCCAATATATCCTTCATAATTCCGTCATGTACCTGACTTTTTATCGATTGCCCCTGCATTGTATATCCCCTTTATTTAATATGAGTTTAGCCTTTTACAGCTCCTGCCATCATCCCTGATTTCTGGAATGTTTGTAATATTAAATATAACACAATAATTGGAATAATTACAAGGGTTGTGCCCGCAAGAATTACAGGCCACGGTGTTGAGAGCCCCTCGCTTACGGGAAGCAGGGAAATTGTGACCATCAATGTGTATTTTGCCTGTTTGCGTAGGTACAGAAGAGGCCAGAAGAAATCGTTCCACCTGGCGATCAGGGTGACTGCTGCCCAGGATGCCAATGCCGGCTTGATAATGGGCAGGATGATCCTGTAAAATATCCCAAAATCTCTGCAGCCGTCAATTCTGGCAGCCTCTATCAGTTCATCAGGAACATCGCTGATATACTGATGCATGTAGAAAATACCCACCGCAGTGGCAATCCTGGGGACGATCAGTGACCACAGACTATTGATCAGCCCTATTTTTTTCATGATCACAAACAGCGGAACCGCCCCAACCTCCGGAGGCACCAGCATTGTTGCGATCACAAAATAGAACAGAAAATCCCTTCCCGGAAATTTGTATTTGGCAAATGCAAATCCTGCCAGTGAGCAGAAGAACAGGGAAGTGGCTGTTCCCATTAGAGTGGTAAATACGCTGTTGAACGTATTCAGTCCCACCGGTATCATGTCAAATAATTTTCTGAAGTTATCCAAAGTGGGCTCTGCAACCCATATGGACTGAAACCCACTGATACTTTCTGATGTTGGTTTGATTGAAATCAGGCACATCCACAATATAGGAAGAATACATATTAATGATATAATGATCAACAATGCGTGTACTGCAAAGCTTGCCCAGATTTTTTTGCCCTTATACCCCATCTATTTCCCCCCTATAATTCTCCCTGTTTCCGCTTCACCACCATCTGCATCACAGACAGCACTGCCAGAATCAGGATTAGAATAACTCCAATAGCGGAGGCGTATCCCATATTAAAGATGTTAAAGCCTGATTCATACATATACTGGAACAATGATGTATTGGATGTACTGGGACCAGGTAAAATATATGACTCATTAAAAAGCTTCCAGCTGTCTACCGTCAGTGTTATGGAACAGAAGAAAAGAATATTTCCAAGAGACGGAAGTGTTATGTATATAAACTGCTTCCACTTATTGGCACCGTCTACCGTGGCCGCCTCATAATAATCCCGGGAAATATTTAACAGGCCGGAAAATACGATCATGGTAAACCACGGTGTATTTCTCCACACATTCAGCATAATTACCGGAATCTTAGAATACTGGGTGCTGGTAAGCCAAGGGACCTTCCCCAGCCCCATCCATGATAAAAACTCATTGAAAAGACCTACGTTCTCGTCAAAAAGCATTCTGAATATTAAACCCATTGCAATGGCTGCACAGATATTGGGAAGGAACGTAACCGTTCTAAAAAGCGCCTTTCCCTTTAACATATCCGAGTTAAGCAGGCTTGCAATCAGCACTGAGAGAATCAATATGAATACAAGGCCCGTGATCCAATATACCATGGTATTCTTCAATGCGTCCCAGAACATATTGTCGATCAGCAATTTTCTATAGTTATTGATCCCGCAGAACTCCGGTGCTCCAATCCCCTTCCAGTTTGTAAGGCTGATGTAAAATGTCCATATAGTGGGAATCAGCTGAAATGCGAGAAACAGAAGAAAAAACGGCAGTATGAACAGATAGGGAGCCTTATATTTTTTAAATATCTTCAGCATACTATAACTCCTTAAATTTTAAAGCATGGGGGAAGACCGTGCCTTCCCCCAGACAAAGTGCATATTACTTTATGATTTCTGCCTGCCCGATTTTTGCTTTCAGATTTTTATCCATGTTGGCAATGGCCTGTTCCATGGTCTGATTGCCTGCCACATAATTCTCCAGCTCAGAAGAAATGATCTCATCGGCCTCCGCATCCTGTGGTGTTACTGCCATATTTGTTGCTCCATTTTCAAGGCACTTGCCCTCCATCTCACGGAATGACATGCCGCCGTAAAAATCAGATGGCTCTTTCCAGAAATCATCCTGCAACATCTCCAGGGATATAGGGTTGGCATATGGAGCGTTTTGGGATTCCATGGATTTTACCCATGTGTTTCTGGACTCCGTATCAAATGTGAAATCTTTCCATAGCTGTTCCAACAGCCCTGCATACACATTATCCCCTTTATTCACAATACAGAAGTAGGAGGATACAGGCGCTCCGGCCTTGCCTACACCCTCGAATTCAGGCGAAGGCATAACCTCCCACTGCCCCGCTGTCTGCTGGCAGTTCTTTCTCATAAACTCATCCCAGAAGGCGCCGATGTAAAATGTTGCCACCTTCTGTTCATTAATTGCATCATATAATGCAGGTTCCATAATCTCCGACTTTAATAACATGCCCTCTGAATATAAGGTATCCAGTGTTCCAAGGGCCATCTTTGTACCTTCGTCCTCTCCTATTACAATTGCTCCGTTTTCATCCCAGATCCTTGCATTGGCCTGAGGCATTAGGCCTCTTCTTCCCCAATATCTCCAGGTCTTGCTGCTTGGGCTGATGTAGGACAGATATACTTCACCATTGCTCTTTTCCTTTAACTGGCGTCCCGCCTCAATATATCCCTCCATGGTATTCATCATGGACGGGTCAATGTCATACGTTTCAAAGATATCCTTGTTGTAAAACAGTACATTAGGACGCACCGATTCCGGAAGTCCATAGATCTTTCCGCTTATGGTGGCATCTGCCGCAGCGCCGTCCACCATCTTCTCTATGTAAGGCTGGAGGAATTCAGTCTCATCCTTTAAGATTCCCGCCTGGGAAAGATCCATAATATTAACCGGATCCAGGTATGTGGCATCCGGAAGATCCTCATCCGCACCGGCCAATGCTGTCATGGTGATCTTCTCGCGGCTCTGGGCGTGCCCCTCTGTCTGCACGATCTCAATCTTCACATCCGGGGCTATATCCCTGTGGGCATCCAGCCATGCGTCATAGTACTCCTGAAGATACTGGGGCTGTCCTGTGCCATAGATAGTAATGGTCCCAGCAGGATATACAGTCTTATCTGACTCCTGGCTGCCGCTGCCGTCTGCCACCTGAGCGCCGCCTGCCGCCTGCGTGCTGCCGGAAGACGATGCCTTGCCGGTGTCTGAACCTCCACAGCCAGTTATCATGCCTGCCGTCATCACTGCTGCTAATAGTCCTGCTACTGTTCTCTTCATAAAAAAACCTCCCTTTATTATTCTCTTACCGCCTCTGCAATTGCCCGGATCCTGTCATATGGAATCTCAGTCGGCAATGTACAGTCCGCGCCAAGGATAAATCCTGTCTTTCCATAATCACGAATCACCTTTTTTGCCGCTTCCTTCAGCTCCTCCACCGTGCCCTCTACCATAACACCGCTTCTGTTAGCAAGTCCTCCCATGATCGTTGTGCCCGGAAACAGTTTTCTTCCATCTTCCAGGCTGAAGCCGGTTTCATAAACTCCCCAGTTAACCACATCGGTCAGCGCCTCATAGGACTTATACCGTTTCACATTCAGATGGTCCTTGCACATATGCAGGAAGTTATATGCACCAGCCTCTTTGGACGCTCTTAATATCTCCTTGTCAAACGGCTCGATGATTTCCGAAAACTCCTCATCTGTGAAATAATGCTGTTCCCCGCCTAGGGCCGCATAGTAGATACCATCCAAGCCCAGTTCTTTATATCTTACAGCCAGCTGGCACATACCGTCAGTAATCCGCTTAAAGGCTTCCACCACCGGCTGCTTATTCTCCCTGATATGGGCGCAGAACATCTCCCTCACATGTTCATAGCCATATCTTGCTTCAATGGGATGGATGGCAGAAGCACAGATCCCGTGAAGGGTTCCCAGAGAAAAGGCATCCTCTTCTGCCTGGTCCAGAATCCTTTTAACCATCTCGATCTGATCCTTCATGAACCCGTCATTCATGGAATATGACGGTATCTTATCCCAATCCCCCGGTGTCTTTATCTCACCCACATCCGGAACCAGGTTCTCATTCATCACCTTAATAATATCTGTATCGGTCCGGCGGAAAAACTCCAGATGGGACTTAACTCCCTGCTCTCCTTTTTCTTTCCCTGACGGAAAATGAAGTGAAAAACCAACCGGCACATAATCCACCTCTCTACCCTCAATTGCTGCAATAACCCGCTCTTTTTTTGTCATCTTCTCTTTCCTCCAATAGCTGAACAGTTCTGTATTTATACCACTGATAATATCACTGTTACTATTAGCTGTCAAGAATATTTTTAGCTAATTTATATATATTCTCATAATATTTTTATATTTTTTGTATATTTTTTAACTATCTATTTCACCGCCGTCCCCCATGGTCCTTATTCATCACCCCGCATGACATATGAAAAGCCGTATAATTCCCATGTTCTGGCCAATAATTTTTACCACAAAAAAAGCCCCAGGGCCCACCGGCCTCGGGACTTTTAATATACAATTATTGTAACTGTTCAGGAAATCCCATGTAAAAATGGGTGGAAAAACGGACTTATAAGCAAGCTTAACGCCCGCTTTGGCACCCATTTTCCCGCCGTCCTGATCTGTTACCAATTATTAATCACAGGTATAAGGCATAAGAGCGATGTGACGTGCGCGCTTGATCGCTACAGTCAGAGCTCTCTGATGCTTAGCACAGTTGCCGGTGATACGGCGGGGAAGGATCTTGCCTCTCTCGGATACGTATCTCTTTAACTTGTTAACATCCTTGTAATCAATTGTGCCGTTCTTATCGCCACAGAATACACATACTTTTTTTCTTCTGCGCATTCCGCCTGGTCTTCTCATCTTAGCGCCATCTGGTCTATCTGTTTTATTAAATGCCATTGGTGTTGTCCTCCTTTATTATTCAACCATAGAACATTCTAGTTAAATGGAAGTCCTTCGTCCTCTACTCCATCCGGAATGTTCATAAACCCATCACCAATCGCACTGGTAGGAGCCGGTCTCTGAGAAGGAGCTGACTGCGTATAGCCGCCCATTTCAGAAGCTGCGCCCTTACTGTCTGCGAATTCCTGGTCATCAAGGATGACCTCGGTGGTGTATACTTTCTGACCTTCCTTATTTACATAGCTACCTGTTTGAAGTCTGCCGGAAACAAGGACACGCATACCCTGACGGAAATACTTTTCTGCAAATTCTCCTGCGCGGTCAAATGCCACACAGTTGATAAAATCTGCGGTCTGGTCTCCGCCTTCCTGGCCTCTGCGTCCTCTCCTGTCCACTGCAAGGGTGTACCTGGCAATCGCCATGGAGCGCTCTCCCTGTGAATACCTGATTTCCGGATCTCTTGTTAATCTTCCCATTAGGATAACTCTGTTCATACGGTCACTCTTCCTTTTTCTTTCCCGCTTACACGGGCTGGGTATGTCTTATGCTTCTACTTTAACGCATAAGTATCTGATAACTGGTTCCATAATACGAATGTGTGCTTCTACTTCATTCGGGCATACAGAATCGGACTCAAACTGGATGAAGTAGTAGAAAGCTTCATGCATCTTCTGGATCTCATATGCAAGTCTCTTCTTTCCCCATTCATCTACATTGGTCACGGTGCCACCGAAACGTGTGATGTAACCTTTCACCTTTTCCAGTGCTGCTGCACGCTGATCGTCTTCAAGCTTCACATTCAGAACAACGGTTAATTCATACTTGTTCATCTTGCTTTACCTCCTTGTGGTCTCTGGCCCCTGCTTTCAGTAACAGGAGCAAGGATATGATATGTCACGGAGTATTATTTTATCAAATTCCCGGGACAATTGCAAGATGTTTTTTAATATTTTTATAACTTTCATCACTGCAGTTCCTGTGGATTCGCCCCTTTTTTGGTCAATCCCCTGGTATTCTTCTCCACCAGCCTGCGGGCCACCATGATCTGGTGTCCGCATCCCATGCATTTCAGCCGGAAGTCGGCTCCCACTCTAAGGATTTCCCATTCATTGCTGCCGCATGGATGCGGTTTTTTCAGCTTTACCACATCGCCCACTTCGTAATTCAGCTTTTCCATCATCTTACTCCACTTCTATATGTAAATACAGCCCCTCTATCTGCTCAGGACGGACTCGATCTTCTCAAGTTCATCCGGTTCAAATGCCAGATGGTCCAGAGCCGCCACATTGTCTTCCAGCTGTGCGGTGCTGCTTGCCCCTATGAGCACACTTGTCACCTCACTGCGCCGCAGGACCCATGCAAGTGCCATCTGGGCCAGGGTCTGTCCCCTTGAGGCGGCGATCTGGTTAAGTTCCCTGATCTTAACAAGGCTCTCCTCAGACAGATACCGTCCGCCTATGGTGTTCCCCTCCCTGGATGCCCGTGATCCCTCCGGCACGCCGGAAAGATACTTGTCTGTCAGCGCTCCCTGGGCCAATGGGCTGAAGCAGATGCACCCCACGCCTTCCCTGTCAAGAAGCTCCAGCAGGCCGTCCTCCACCCACCGCTCCAGCATATTGTAACGCGGCTGGTGCAGCAGACATGGCGTGCCGTTGGCGCGGAGCATGGCAATTGCCTTTTCTGCTTCCGGGGCCTGATAATTGGATATGGCCACATACAGGGCTTTCCCCTGCCTCACCGCATCGGACAGCGCACCCATAGTCTCCTCCAGCGGCGTCTCCGGATCCGGGCGGTGATGGTAAAATACATCTACATAATCCAGTCCCATGCGCTTTAAGCTGGAATCCAGGCTTGCCATCAGGTATTTCCTGGAACCCCAGTTTCCATAGGGCCCCGGCCAGAAGTCATATCCCGCTTTGGTGGAAATGAACAGTTCATCTCTGTATCTTCCAAGATCCGATTTAAGGATGGCTCCAAAATTTTCTTCCGCCATTCCCCTGGCAGGGTGGCCGTAATTATTAGCCAGGTCAAAGTGGGTGATCCCCATATCAAATGCCCGGAATAAAATGTCCTTCTGCTCTTCCAGGGATTTCTCCAGGCCAAAATTCTGCCAAAGCCCCAGTGAGATCCTTGGCAGCAGGACACCGCTTCGGCCGCTGCGCTTATATTCCATAACTTCGTATCTGTTTCCCGCTGCTTTGTACATATGATCTGCCCCTTTTCGTATTATACATTTATTCACTCCAAAACCACTGCGCCCAGAACTTCCCCGATGCTGTCGCTGATAACCAGGTCAGCCTGGGAATCCCGTGAAGTGGCGCCTTTATTAATAAGCACCAGACGATTGCCCCGGTAATAATCAATAAGGCCTGCTGCCGGATATACCACCAAAGAAGTACCGCCGATAATAAGCATGTCCGCATTCCGTATATAGTCCACGGACTTTTGTAAGATCCGGTTGTCCAGCCCCTCCTCATACAGCACCACATCCGGCTTTACAGTGCCCCCGCAGCTGCATCGGGGGACTCCCTCACTGTTTATCACATGATCCAGCCCGTAAAATTCGCCGCATCTGGTGCAATAATTCCTATGTACGGAGCCGTGAAGCTCCAAGACCTCTTTACTTCCCGCCATCTGATGCAGCCCGTCAATGTTCTGTGTAATGACAGCCCTGAGTTTTCCCTGTTCCTCCAGTCTCGCCAGGGCCTGATGGGCTGCATTGGGCTTTGCATGGGTAAAAAGCATCCTGTCTTTGTAAAACCGGTAAAATTCCTCAGGATTGCGGACATAAAAGCTGTGGCTGATGATCGTCTCCGGCGGATACTTATACTGTTGGTTATACAAACCGTCCACACTCCGGAAATCCGGGATACCGCTCTCCGTGGATACCCCCGCACCGCCGAAAAACACAATGTTCCCGCTGGATTGGATCCAGTCCTTTAACTGCTGCCATTTTTCATTCATATGATCCATGCCCCTCCTTTAATCATTATGGGATTTCAGTGACAATATAATTTAAGCATGATATAAGACCTGAGCCACGGAATCTCCTTTACACTATCTCATCCAGGAAAATACCTTCCAACGGCCTGATATATCTGCACCAGAAGGGCGGCTCTGTCCCATCCTCCTCCAAGATCCCGTCCAGCGGCATGTATCCAAACAGCCAGGAAGCCAGCTGGTCTACGGTGATATCCAGCACCTCTGTGGACATGAGGCAGTTCCCGCTGCCGCCCGGCCTGCCAGATTCCTGTTCGTGGACCGGAGATGTCCGGTCCAGGGATGAACTATCCATATCAAGCTTCCAGCGCCATAAACCGTCATTTTCTTTTATGAGGCGGTCGTGGATCCTTACCAGGACTTCCATCCGCGGGCAGGGGCATTCCTCATTTAAAGATATGGGCTCTGCCATGGCCGTCACATCCGTAATGCGCGCCATGATCCCGGGATCCTTTTTCCGGCCTGATTCCGCGGGACGGAGCCATTCTTCCCTGTCGCTGTAGAGAAATCTCTGTTCCTGTTTGCGGATCCCCCAGAACGCCTGAAGAGCCGCCAATTCCCCCTGAGAATCCAGCCATCCCCACACATGTCCGTCCTCGCTGTCAAGCTCTGCCTGAAGCATGTCCAGGTACGCCTTGTCCCTCAGCCCATAGACCTGGAACCGTGCGTCCAGCCAGCGGTTCATCCATTGAGACAACCACTCCGCCTCGGGACCATCCAGGCGCAGTTCCACCTTCTCCCCGGCCGGACCGTCATCTCCCAGCTCCCATAACGGCTGGTCAAACACATAGGTAAACCCAAACGGTCTGTAGATATCCGGGGATGCGGGCATGAGGTAGCAGAACGGCTCTCTGCATTCATGCATGTCCTGAAGCATTTTCACCAGAACATCCCTCATATGCCCCTGATGACGGCTGGAGGCAGCGGTGGCAACCCCCACGATATAAGACAGCCTGTACCGCCGCCGCCTGACCATTACCGTATAGGGATTCAGATGGGCCATGGTGAGGATGGAGCCGCTCCCATCCTCCTTTACCAGTACCCTGCTGCCAGGCAGTTTTTTATTAAAATAATACCCCAGGAATGCCTGGGAATCCTCGGGAAATGCCTCCTGCCAGAGGGGGAGACATTTTCCATATTCTTCCAGTCCTAAATAGCGGATCATCGTTTCCTCACCATATACTTTCTTGCAAATCCAACCGGATTATAGCTCATCTTTGCCTTCCTAAGGCCCTCCATCCCCACATCATCCTCACGGTTCACCAGCGCTGCATCCGGGAACTCATTAACAAGGAACTGCTGGTTGATGAACTGGTAAAGCCCTTTGATATCCGGGTTGGCTTTCTCAATATGAATCACAGCCATATTCTCCCTCTCGTTCATGCTTCCAATGGTAAATGCCTCCATCTGCCCGTCCACATAAACAGCAGCCATACGCACGCATAGGCTGGAGCAGTTCTTAAGGATCTCATGGATACCGGCTACCTCGTACTCCAGGGAATCCTCCAGAACATCCCCATCTGCCTTCTGCCGCCTCCACCGCTCCATAAATTCCCAGACCTGGTGCCTGTCCGAGCAGCAGAGTCTCCTGTATTCATACCTGCCCTCATACTCCCGTTTGAAGGCGTTTAAATGATTCTTTTTCTTATGGAGTTTCTTACCGGACAAGGTCCTCATGGCCTCCCCGTCATACAGGTAGTCCTTCAGGTCCACCTGCTCCTCCACCTCATATTCCCTGGGGTCCAGTCCCAGGTACTGCACCGCTTCCTCGTCAGCCAGGGCAATATAAAAGGGCTTGTGGATCACTGTGGCAAAATACTCCTCCAGCTGGTGAAAGAAATAAGGCAGGTCCTCCTCCCTGCACATGGGCATGGCGGTAGAAGTCTGCCCGTCCCGTTCCATGAGCCACAGAACTGCCCTGTCCTCACTTACGGCGCATTTTACATGATAGTAGTCCTTCCAGAGAAAGCAGTCCAAAAACACACTGTCACACGTCTTATTGGGCCTGAGTCCGTAAAACGGCCTGAGCCTGTCAATATCTTCGGCCACAACCGGCTTAAATTCCAAATCCATAGCGTACCTCTTTTCCATTTATCTGCTGTTAGTATACCATATTTTCAAATCTTGAAACAAGGTTTTTAAAAAATGGAACCCTTCCGGGAAAAGGACAGGAACTTAGCCTCAGAGGCAGGTCCCTGAGTCTAAGTTCCTGATTTTTTTCCTTTGTGAGCCGCCTGTTTTCTGCCAACAGCCAGTCTAACTTTGGGCGATCTCTTTTACGAGAAGCAGCCTCTGCCCCCTTTTCACCTGGTCGTCTGCCAGTTCGTTGGTGGAAATAATGGTCCCCACAGTTGTGTGGAACTTTTTGGCAATGTCCCACAGCGTGTCATCGGGCTGTACGATATAGCCTACAATACCCGGCAGCTCCTGGAGTTTCTGAAGATCCATGGGTGTTACGGTGGCCCCGGTGATCACAGGCTCCCGTACGGGCTGAAGTACCAGGAAATCCAGGGCAATGACTGCTTTTACTTCTACCATATCCCCGCCCATCATCACTGCGCTGAGCTGTTCCAGGCCTGCATCCAGCTGGTACACACTGTCCTCGCGGATGCCTCTGGCCTCCGCCGTGCAGCGGAAGGGAACCTGTTCCACGGAGGATTGGACCGGGGATGTATCGTCACTGGTAAGATAAAGGAGGGTGATCTCCAGGACGCCGTCTATCTGAAGGCAGTCCTCCCCCACTTCCACATCATCCAGCTTGATGGTTCCTTCGTTGTGGCAAATCTGGAGGATGCGCTCTGCCTGAGGCAGTTTCAGTTTTTCCGCCACCTTGGATTTGCACATGTTTCTGGTGAGGATCTGGTCAAAACACGCTTCGGCCCGGGTGAGTTCGATCTCCCGGTTATTGGAGTACATGTCGCTTAGAAGTTCTACCTCCTCCTCCTCGTAGAGCTTGATATCCAGTTCCAGTACTGCATCCACGTCCATTTCGCGCATTTCCCCGTCATAATCCGGCTTGGCTTCTATGTCTTTGTGGGCCAGACGGACCGTGACCATGGGAATCTGCTCCTCCTTCACATCGCTCATATCCATATCGCCGGAAAACGGCATGGTCTCTTCCAGCCACTGCATGGGCATGTTTTCATCCTCGGCGCTGTAGATCACAAACACACTCAGCTCACCGTCCAGGTGAAGCCGCCCGTCCAAAGGTTTGGCAGTCACGTCACGCAGCTTCATTTCCCGCCACAGCAGCTGTCCTATATTGGGTTTTCCTCCCGTCAGGCTCAGTTCTTCCTTGATCCTGTATGTATCCTTGCGGCGGACCGCAATAGCGGCTGCGTCAGCCGTGCGTTTCAGGGTCTCCACCTGGACCTGGCCCGATGCGTCTGTATCGGACAGACCGGGACCGGCTCCACGGCTGCCTGTCTCCAGGTTTACATCCACTGCCGCTTCCACGTCCCTCAAAGTTTCCACCCGAACCTGCAGGGTGATGATGGCCTGGACCCCCAGTTTCCTGGAATTGATCATATCTGTATTCAGGTCCTCCAGCATCCAGTTAAGGCCCACATAGTCCTTTTCCTCCAGGCCCGGCACATTTACTACCTCCTCAAAGGGGATATTGCCGCCCAGGGTCTGAAGTCCGCCTGTCTCCCTGCGGTAAAGGACCTGGAATTCCAATTTTCCCTTTACCGCAACCTTGTCTCCCTGATTTTTTACTGTCTCGATCTGTATCTCCCCGGTGTCCAGCATCACCTGTTCCATATCGTCCATGGTGTCTGGCACAATGAAGTCATCATCCAGTGTAATCTGTGTTGTTACATTTCCCTTCCATTGGTTCATATGTATCTGCTTCTTTATTAATTCCATAAAAAACACCTGCCATCTCTCATAGTCTTTTAGAAAATCTATGCGGACAGCAGGTGGTTTATGCTTATATCTTATGATTCATCATATTCATCCATAAAATGATGGCGGACTCCCTTTGCAACATATCCCAGACAGGCGTCCAGATTGATATTCTCCACACTCTTCATGATATTGGAATCCACAAAGGGGCTGTTCTTTCGCAGGGAGCGTATCAGTTCCTTCATCTCCTGCCGCTTGGACGTGTGTACGATATCAGCGGACGCCCCATCCATTCCCCCGGCGGCCTGCTCCCTGGCAATCTGCTCTGTAAACCGGCAGGCGTACTGGAGGAAATGCAGGCCGTTGCAGGATCTCCACGCCAGTATATCCTCCTCCTTCACATAGTACAGGGGCCGGATCAGCTCCATGCCCTCAAAATTGGTACTGTGGAGCTTGGGCATCATGGTATTGATCTGCCCTCCGTAGAGGATCCCCATAAGGATGGTCTCAATCACATCATCAAAATGGTGGCCCAGGGCAATCTTGTTGCATCCCAGCTCCCTGGCATGGGAGTACAGGTATCCCCGGCGCATCCGGGCGCAGAGATAACAGGGGGACTGATCCACATCCACCACAATATCAAAAATATCAGCGTCAAATATGCGGATGGGAATGTTCATAAGGGCTGCATTGTCCTGGATCATCCTTCTGTTATCAGGATGATAACCCGGATCCATGACAATAAACTCCAGGTCAAACTCCGTATCACTCTGGCGTTTTAACTGCTGGAGGCATTTGGCCAGGAGCATGGAGTCCTTTCCCCCGGAAATGCAGACAGCCACTTTGTCCCCGTCCTGTATCATCTTATAATCCTGCAGCCCCTTTACAAAGGGGCGCCAGATCTCCTTGCGGAACTGCTTGATGATGCTCCGCTCTATATTTACATGTGGTGCTTCATTCTTTTTATCTGCCATGTTTTCTCCGTGTATCCTCCCAGTGCCCCTTTGCTGTGCGGCGTTATACTTTGCCGCCGGCGCTGTTCCCTGCCACCGGCACTATCCTTTGCCGCCGGCGCTGTTCTTTTCCGCCAGTGCGTCCTTCAGCAGGGCCATCTCTTTTTCCATCTGCTCCAGACGGTATTTCATATCCTCATATTCTTCCAAAGTAAGGCTTCTTTTATTCTTGGGTATGGTGACCCCATCCTTTTTCACAGGACGGGCAGGGATCCCCACCGCGGTCACATTGTCCTCCAGGGGTTTTAAAAGCACTGCGTTGGCGGCAATGGTACAGTTATCCCCCACCTCAAAAGCGCCCAGGATCTTGGCGCCTGCTCCCACCATGACATTGTTGCCCAGAGTGGGGTGGCGCTTTCCCTTTTTTGTTCCCACGCCCCCCAGGGTAACTCCCTGGTAGATGGTACAGTTATCCCCTACCACGGTGGTCTCTCCGATCACCACTCCTGATCCGTGGTCAATAAGGATGCCATGGCCCAGCTGTGCGCCGGGGTGTATTTCGATTAAGGTAAAAAAACGCGCGATCTGGGAAATAAGCCTTGCAATAAAATACATCCTGTGCTTATAAAACCAGTGGGCAAACCTGTGCCATATCAGCGCGTGGACTCCCTGGTAGAGAAGAAACACCTCCAGGGCATTGCGGGCAGCGGGGTCACGTTCCTGTACGGCTTTAATATCAAGCCAGATATCTTTGAATATCATAGTTATACTCCACCCTCTCTTTTACGAGTTAAAACATTGCAACGGTAATACGACATTTGCTGAAAATATTAAGTATCGTATAGTATAGCATATGATATTCAAATTAAAAAGAACTTTTTATTGGAATACGACAGGATTTTCCAAATACTCCGTCTTGATCACAATAAATGGAAAAGATTGTTCGGTCCCGGCATTCTCCCCTTTTTCCGGCCCTTTTAACTCGGTGTTGATGACAATGGAATTGTCGGTAAGATACAGATCATTGACGCTGATGCTGTATCCGCCTGTGGGCTGGACGCCGTAACCCACCGCTATGTACAGGTTCTGTTCATCGCTGTACGTAAGCTTAAAGGGCTGCTGCTGCTTTTCCGCAATCAGCTTTTTCAGTTCATCCGGTACATCCATGTCGCCGGCCACTGTAAAATCCAGGTCCCGGACCTTATCACCGTTATCTTTTGAAGCGGAACAGCCGGCCAGCCACAGGGTAGCGGCAATGAGCGTCAGCAGCACCAGGTACATCTTACCTTTCATTTTACCTTTCATATGAATAAAACCTCCCGGAATCTATGATACGATTACTATCAATATATTCCGGGAGGCTATGAATATGCGTGGAAACGTCTTATACGATTTTTCTGATCCAGCCCTCAGGCGCTTCAATGGTTCCCATCTGGATACCGGTAAGGGTTTCATAGAGCTTCTTGGTAACAGGTCCCATCTCGTCCATTCCGCTTGGGAAGCAGATTTCCTTTCCATGGTCCACGATCTTGCCCACAGGGGAAATGACAGCGGCTGTTCCGCAAAGTCCGCACTCGGCAAAGTTCTCAAGCTCAGCCAGTTTAACCGGTCTCTGAGTCACCTTAAGGCCCAGATAGTGCTCTGCCACATAGACCAGGGAACGCCTGGTGATGGATGGGAGGATGGAATCGGACTTGGGGGTAACCACCTCATTGTCCTTGGTGACAAACAGGAAGTTGGCTCCGCCTGTCTCTTCCACACAGGTTCTGGTGGCGGGATCCAGGAATACATTCTCATCATATCCTGCCGCATGGGCTGTCACAGAGGCATACAGACTCATGGCATAGTTCAGCCCGGCCTTTACATGGCCTGTTCCCTGGGGAGCGGCACGGTCAAAATCGCTGACACACAGGGTCAATGGTTTGGCGCCGCCCTTAAAATAGGGGCCAACCGGGGTTCCGAACAAGCGGAACTGGTACTCGTCAGAGGGTTTAACACCGATCACCGGGCCTGAGGCAAACATGTAGGGCCGTAAATACAGGGTCGCACCGCTACCAAAAGGAGGAACCCATGCAGCATTGGCCTTGACCACCGCATCTACTGCCTCTAAAAATCTCTCCTTTGGAAATGGAGGCATCTCCAGGCGTGCCGCGGAATCCATCATGCGCTCCGCATTCAGGTCGGGCCGGAAGGTAACAATACTTCCGTCCTCCGTGGTGTATGCCTTCAGGCCTTCAAAACATTCCTGGCAGTACTGCAGGATTCCGGCGCATTCATTGATCACCACATTGGGATCGGAGGTGAGCGCTCCCTCTCCCCATGCCCCGTCTTTATATTCTGCCACGTAGCGCTTGTCCGTTGTCATGTACGTAAATCCAATGTTGCCCCAGTCCAGCTCTTTCTTTTCCATAGTCAATTCCTCCGTTCAGGTAGAAGTAAGTGTATTTTGAACACAATTATAATCGCATTAGACGGTAAAATCAATGGGTTGAATGCAAATATGGTATACAATTCCGGCATATCTGCCATAACCCGTGGAAACTTTGGTCCGTCTTATCTGCGTCTGTCCAGAACCAGGTTAAGCAGCACCAGAGCTGCTGTGGTAAACAGCATACAGAGCACGGCCATGGCCATTCCAACAGAGACGCTCCCCTGTTCAAATTCCCTCATAATGAAAGTGGAAACCACCAGAGTGTTGGGCGGCGCGATCAGGCTGGCTGTGACCAGTTCCCTGAACGCAATGATAAATGTCATCATCCATCCGGTTGCAACCCCCTTCATGATCAAAGGAAGGGTTATATGCAGGAACACATAGGACGGCGCCCCTCCAAAGGTCCTGCCCGCCCATATCAGGTTGTCGTTGATCTGGGTAAATGAGGATGTGACATACTGGATGGTATAGGGAAGAAACAGCGCCACATAGGCCAGTATCATGATCCCCATGGTATTGTAGAGGGGGACCACCTTGTAGACGGCATTCCAAAACAGCATGATGCCAATGACCAGAACAATGCCGGGCAGCATTTCCGGAAGCAGGCTCACGGCCTCCAGGGCTTTCCCTGCCTTCCTGCTGCTTCGGCGGACGGCGGTCACGGTCATGGTGCCCAGGACAGCTGCTATGGTAGCTGAACCGGCTGCCAGTCCCAGACTGTTAATCAGCGCCTGGCACCCTTTGGGATTTTTCATAAACAGGTCCACATAGTGCCGGACGGTAAAGTTCCCGGCCGCCAGCCCATATCCCCTTAATTTGATCAGGGAGGTGGATATAACGGAAAAATAGGGGATCCCCACAGCCACGGCCAGTACAAAGATCACATAAAACCAGGCCAGGAAACCCTTCCCGCCTTTCAGCTCTGTCATATGGCTTCTGCTGCCCTTTCCGCTGACCAGCCGGTAGCTTTTTTTTACTGTAATATAATTCTGGACCCACCAGAGTACCAGGCAGATGCCCACAAGGACAGAGGATAAGCTGGCTGCCTTTCCAAAATCGACAGGCGCTGTGGTGGCGTGGCGGTGAATGTCTGTGGTAAATACATAGAAGCCGATCCTTCTTCCAAGGGTTGAGGGCGTGCCATATTCAGACAGTGTCTTAACAAATACCAAAAGGGCTGCAATGGCATAATTCCCGGACAAGAGAGGCATGAATATCTTCTCCAGCCGCTGTCTGAACCCGGCTCCAAACACAGCCCCGCTTTCCTCCAGGCTGGCCGGGATATTGAGCATAGCGTTCTTAAGAATGGTGAGCATGAACGGGAATACGTGCAGGCTCATGGTCAGCACCAGTCCGCCGAATGAAAAGAACCCCTCCGAAATGCTGCCGCTTCCCGGGAACAGCTGTTGGAACAGCCCTTTCTTCTGCATAAAAAGGATCCATCCCATGGAGGCTATGTAGGGAGGTGTCATAAAGGGTATCATGAATACAATATCCAGCCATCTGGCCCTGGCCAGCGAGGTTCTGGCAAACAGGTATGCCAGCGGCGCCGCAATTGCCGTGGAAAGGGCTGTCACACATGCTCCCAGCACCAATGAGTTAAAAATAGTGTTCAGATTATCCCTGTCCGAGACCGCTGCCCATGCCCCGGATAGATCAAAGCGGCCATCAGGGATGACCGCTCTGGCAAATATCATGACCAATGGGCAGACGATCAATATTGCCAGAAGCAGGCCCAGCATACAAAGAGGACCTCTGTGCTTCCAATTGTCCGACTGTTTCATATGGTTTTCTCCTGACTGTCACCGGCAGATCTCATTGAGTCTGGCTGCTGTATCTGCTGAAATCTCCATCATCTTATCCCAATCCGTCCGGATCCGGGGAATCTCCTCCAGATTGGTCCTGTTCTCGCATTTCACATCACTGCGCCCGGGAAGCAGGTATGCATCGGCCACCAGCTGCTGGGCCTCATCGCTGATCAGATAATCCATAAATGCCCTGGCATTGTCCACATTGGGGCTGGTCTTTAAGATCATGGCCGGCCGGGGATTTACCACTGTCCCGCTGGCAGGGTAGTAGATATCCAGGGGTTCCCCCTTTTCCTTGGAGGAATAGGCATTATAGTCAACACCAGCCACCAGGATCCCCTTTTCTCCCGTGGTCACAGCTTCCAGCGCAGCCTTGTTGGCTCCCGGAACGGTCATTCCGTTGTCCGCCAGGGCCTGCCATATATTCCACCCGTCCTCACCCTGGGCTGTTATGAAACCGGACAGGAAATCCTTGCATGCACCGGACTTTTCCGGATCCGGTATGGCCAGCTGGTCCTTATAAGCAGCATCTGCCAGATCCTTCCAGTCCGCGTCCAGGGAAGGGAATACCATGGTATTGTAAATCACACCTACCGCTGAAGCGCTGGTGCCGTAAAGCATGTGTTCCTCATCTACCCAATCCGGATTCATCCGGTCTGTTCCCACTGCCTCATAAGCCATAAGCTGCCCGTCTTTTTTCATGGATAAGCCGTCTGCCCAACTCGCCAGTATGACCACATCCGCCACCGGGTTGGCCTGCTCCGCTTCCAGACGCGCCAGTATCTCCCCAGTGGTTCCCTGAAAGCTTTCTACCTTCACCCCTGTCTTTTCCTCAAAACCGGCCGCCAGCTTATCCGCAAGACCGGCCGGGCTGGGCATATATACCACTACCTTGCCGCTGAGACCGGCGGACGGTTTGGCTTCAGCCTCTGTTTGGGCGGTTATTGTGTCTGTGGCTGCGTCTGTGGTTGTGCCTGTTGTTGTGCCTGTTGTTGTGCCTGCTGTTTTCTCTGTGCCGGGCGCTTCTGTCAGGGCCGCCGTTGTTTCTGTCCCTCCTCCTGCACATGCCATAAGGCTTAAGGCGCACGCTGCTGCTGTCAGTACTATTCCTGCTTTTTTCATTATCTTTCCTCTCCTGTTGATCAATCTATCATTCATGCCGCCTGAGATATGTCTGTATCAGGCATGGCCTTCCGATGCAAAATATAATACATGGGACGGATCCACAAAAACCGTCAGCCGCTGCCCCGGTTCCATCCTTTTGTGGGTGACCAGGCTCCAGCTCCGCTCCCTGGATCTCAGGATGACCTCATAGGCGCTTCCCATATACTGGACCCCTTCCACCTCCATCTCACGGGCCTCCCATCTCTGTGTAGGAGTCAGGGACAGATGCTCCGGCCGTATCATGGCGCTGGGGCTGATCCAATTGGATTTGCCCACAAACCGGGCAACAAAGGGGGTGGACGGACATTCATAAATCTTCTCAGGTTCCTCGTATTGCTCCACATTCCCCTGATTCATAACCGCGATCCGGTCGCTCATGGTCATGGCTTCTATCTGGTCATGGGTAACAAACACCGAGGTTGTGCCCAGACGTGACACCAGGTTTTTCAGTTCTGTTCTCATTTCTTCCCTTAAGATGGCATCCAGAGCAGACAGCGGTTCATCAAACAGGATGCAGGGCGGCCTGATGGCAATGGCCCTGGCAAACGCCACCCTCTGCTGCTGTCCCCCCCGACAGCTGGTGGGGATACCGTTTCTCAAACCCCTTAAGCTGTACTGCTTCCAGCGCATCCTTAACCTGCTGATCCAAACCCTGCACCTTTCCTTTTACCCTAAGCCCAAATGCCACATTTTCAAATACGGTCATATGAGGCCAAAGGGCAAAATCCTGGAACACAAAGCCAAGCCCCCTCTTTTCCGGAGGAAGGTTGATGCCGCTGAAGGAGGAGAACACACAGGTATCATCAAAATAAATATCCCCCTGATCCGGTGTCTCCAGGCCTGCGATCATCCGCAAAAGGGTTGTCTTCCCGCACCCGGAGGGACCTAAAAGCGTGGTAAAGCTTCCGCTTTCAATGCAAAGGCTGATATTGTTTAAAACTTGTTTACCTGAAAATGATTTTGAAAGGTTCCTGAGATCTATTTTCATACGCTTCCCCGTCTTTCCGTCTTTACATTTCAATTACATTGTTTTAAAGTATATCCCCCTGCTGGAAACCCGGCTATCAAGCTCAGGTAAAATGAACGTAAAATTTTTGATAAGGCCAAGCCCACTTTGGCCGGGCATTGCGAAACCCCTGAAACTATGCTAAGTTATACATGGTAAGTGATAACCCATGTAGTACATCATGCGGCAATCCAAACAACAGATCATCTGGAAAGGTACAGGGAGAATCAGAAAAATGGCAAAAAAAAATACCCGCAACACCCGGGGCAAGATTGTAAACGCAGCATGGAAACTGTTCTATGAGCAGGGGTATGAAGATACCACGGTGGAAGAGATCATTGAATTGTCCCACACCTCCAAAGGTTCCTTTTACCATTACTTTGACGGGAAGGACGCTCTTCTAAGCACCCTAAGCCTGCTGTTTGACGAAAAATACGAGGAGCTTATGGAAATACTGGATGCCAGGCCGCAGATGAGTGCCATGGACCGGCTTCTCTTCCTTAACAGTGAGTTGTTTGGCATGATCGAGAACAGTATTTCCATGGATCTGCTTGCGCGCCTGTTATCCACCCAGCTTATTACCAATGGTGAAAAGCATCTGCTGGACCACAACCGCACCTACTATAAGCTTTTGAGAAAGATCATTGCCCAGGGACAGGACAGCGGACAACTGAATACCGGCTCCAGCGTCAGCGAGATGGTGAAACTGTATGCCCTATCGGAACGGGCCCTTCTCTATGACTGGTGTCTGTGCCAGGGTGAGTACTCACTGAGAAGGTACAGCGTGTCTGTCATGCCTGCATTTCTCAGCAGTTTTCTTCCCTCACAGGAAGTATAAATAAATATTTTTATTATCGTACAGTTATTTTTCCCTTTATTTACTTAATTTTTTATCGTTTATTATATATATCGTCTAGTATATAGTCTATACTTCGTTCTGTATTGCGTTCTGTTTTTCTCCATGCTATAATGTGCACATTATGGCTGTTTTACTTATCCCCGGGCACCTGTCCGGGGAAACGCATTCATGGCCAAATGCAGATCTGCATAACAGGAGGGAACATATGAGTACTGGACAAATAGGAATCTTGGCTGCCATTATCATCTATCTGGCTGCCATGGTCTACGTAGGTTTTTATTTCAGCAAAAAGGGCGGCGGCGACTCCGCGGATGAGTTTTATCTGGGCGGGCGCAAGCTGGGCGCCCTGGTGACCGCCATGAGCGCGGAGGCATCGGATATGAGCAGCTGGCTTCTGATGGGTCTTCCGGGCGTGGCTTATCTCACAGGTATTGCTGATGCCGGATGGACCGCCATCGGTCTTGCAGCGGGTACATACCTGAACTGGCTGATCGTGGCAAAGCGTCTGAGACGCTACTCCGTTACATGTAATGCCATCACTATCCCGGACTTCTTCTCACGGCGCTACCGTGATGAAAAGAATATACTGATGTGCATTGCCGCCATTGTGATCCTGATCTTCTTCATCCCCTATACGGCATCGGGCTTCAAGGCAGTGGGAACACTGTTTAACAGTTTGTTTGGCGTGAACTATCATGTTGCCATGATCGCAGGCGCTGTTGTCATTATCGGTTATACGGTTCTGGGCGGTTTCATGGCCGTATCCACCACGGACCTGATCCAGAGCATTGTCATGAGTATTGCCCTGGTGATCATTGTGTTCTTTGGCATCAGCGTTGCCGGGGGATGGGAAGCGGTGGCTGACAATGCCCGCTCCCTCACAGGCTATCTGAGCATGACCCATATCCACAACATGCAGGATCACACTTCCTCCCCTTACGGATTTATCACCATACTATCCACACTGGCATGGGGACTGGGATATTTTGGGATGCCCCATATCCTTTTGCGTTTCATGGCCATCAGCCATGAGGATAAGCTAAAGACATCACGGCGCATTGCCTCTGTCTGGGTGGTCATCTCCATGTTTGTGGCCATTCTTATCGGCATCATCGGTTACGGCGCTTCCGTTGCAGGCAGTATTCCCACATTTGCCTCCAGCTCCGAATCGGAAACCGTGATCATCCGCCTGGCCGACCTGCTTGGGCGCCAGGGGTTCCTGCTGTCCATTGTGGCAGGCGTGGTCCTGGCCGGAATCCTGGCATGTACCATGTCCACCGCCGACTCCCAGCTTCTGACCGCCGCATCCGGCGTGTCACAGAACCTGCTGCAGGACTTCCTGAAGATCAAGATGGATAGCAAAACATCCATGGCAAGTGCCCGCCTTACGGTCATCGCCATCGCCCTGGTGGGCATTGCCCTGGCCTGGAATCCGGACAGCTCCGTATTTACCATCGTATCCTTTGCATGGGCCGGTTTTGGCGCATCCTTTGGCCCGGTCATGCTGTTCGCTCTGTTCTGGAAGCGCAGCAACCTCCAGGGCGCCCTGGCCGGCATGATCGCCGGAGGCGTCATGGTGTTTGTGTGGAAATACGGCGTGCGTCCTCTGGGCGGCGCCTGGAATATCTATGAGCTGCTGCCTGCATTCCTGGTTGCCTGCGCTGCCATTGTGATCGTATCCCTGGCCACTGCAGCACCCTGTGAGGAAATCTGCAAAGAGTTTGATTCCGTGGGCAAATAGGCTGCCGGTCGGAACGTTTGGTTTTGTTGGCAAATAAACGGCCGGGCAGGATTCTGCCTGGCCTTTTTTCCC
>Ga0192243_10036_pt1 | contig 61714 bp, 73 predicted proteins | sample Koala_Koa27_K3_FD_131233 | JGI IMG/M metagenome (GOLD analysis project Ga0192243, IMG submission 131233) | Enriched cells from koala feces incubated with labeled cellulose particles, San Francisco Zoo, California, United States - Koala_Koa2-7_K3 ... | reverse complement strand
ATACACTATTTGCTTTAGCTCAGAGCGTGAGGCGCAAGATGCGTATGACCAACTTCTTACTAGAGGGTATTATGATGCTTCCGACAAAGAATATAGTAACTAATATAAATTAGGCAGGGGAAATTCCTATTTTAAGTGAAAATGTGAGGTGATTATAGTAGTAAAAATTATTGAAACCAATTTAGTGGGAAAGAGTTATGATTACAAGCCTAATCCTTATAGCAAGGAATCTTTAGCATTTAGGATAGAGGAAAAATTTAGAGCTACGAAGAATGTTGATAGGAGATTACCGCTTCAGAAAATCACAAGTATAATGCGAAAGCTGAATAACCAGTTAGCAAAGGAAATGGCAGAGAATAAGATTAAGAAGGAACGTAAGAGAACAAGAGGGCTGGAAACGGTTTAAGCTACATACTATAACCAAAACAGCAATAGCTGTTCAACATAAAACATATAAAAGGAGATCATTAGTATGACAGACATTAATGCAAAGAGCACAAAGGCAGAAATTATGGAGGCTTACATGGCGCAGAAGAAGCAGCTTGATAAGCTGATGGCGGCGAAGGACGATCCGGTTGCACAAGAGAAGGTAAGAAAGCAGAAGGTAACTCTTGATTCGGCAGCAGAAATTGCGGGCCAGAGTATTCTGAATGATTCAATTGTAAAACAGTACAATGACATCTGTGAGGCAGTTGATATTAAAAGGGCAGAATTATGCGAATTGTATGATATTGAAACAGAGTTGAACACACTTGTTGCCCTGGTAAATGCGCATAAGGACAAGGCTCATGAGTTGGATGAACAGTATAAGCTGGCTAAAGCTGAAGCAGAGAAAAATCTCCAGGACACAAAGGCTGTAATTAAAGAGGAAATTGATGCGCTTAATAAGGAAAAGAGTGAAGCACTGTCTGCCATTAGAAGAGAATCTGCCGAGCTAAAAATTCAGTTAAAGCAGGAGCGTGATCGCGAGGAAGATGAATATACATATAATCGTGATAGGGCAAGAAAGATCGCGGAGGATGAATGGGCTGACAAAGCAGCGGAAAAGCGTAGGGAGCTGGAAGCTTGGGAAAACACTATTATTGAAAAGGAAAAGGTTCTAAACGCCCAGAAGGAACATCTTGAGGAACTGGAAATGAAAGTATCTGAAATCCCTTCATTAATTGAAACTGCAACAACCGAAGGTTATGATAAGGGCAAGGCGGATGCTGGTAACTCATGGGGATTTGAAAAGAGAGCGATTGAGCAGAAGAATCTGTATGAGCAGAACGCGCTGAATGATAAGGTGGAACGTTTAGAAACTGACTTGATTGAAGCCAAAGATACCATCGTTATGCTCCAGGAGAAGTTGGATTCAGCATATACACAGATGAGAGAACTTGCTACTGATACCGTCAAGAGTAATGGTGGAGTTAAGATTCTGGATAGAGAAAATTCCGGAAAGTAAACAATTTTTAAGAACAATTTAATCATCTAATTCAATGGTCATATCAGACCAAATTTCCACAAATAAAAACAATTGAATAGAGAATATTTGTTTAGGCAAGATACAGCCTGCCTATGGTGTGTTAATGCAACTATATATAGATTGATAAATGCTTATCTCATACTATATATAGTTGCCAAATCGCCACGAAAGAGCTGTTTCATCATAGATTTTCATATAGAGTGACTTTCTATGTTCCGCTCCGGATATGGGGCGTTTATGTTATAGATGTTTTATAGAGAAATCATAAAGATATAACTAACAGGAGGTATTCATAGTATATGGCATTTCAGGTAAAAAAAGCAAAAAGAGAAAAGATTTATTGCAAGATAGCACTAATGGCTCCAAGTGGTGGTGGTAAGACATACTCATCATTGAGACTTGCTACAGGGATGGCAAAGGAAATTGAGAGGGAAACTGGTAAAAAAGCCAGGATTCTTATGGGAAATACCGAGCAGAAAAGAGGGTATTATTACGCAAATGAGTTTGACTATGACATTGTGGATATTGAAGCGCCGCATAATCCAGAAAAGTACGTTGAATTCATTGAATTTGCTGTAAAAGAAGGATATGACATCCTAATTCTTGATTCTTCTTCTCATGAGTGGGAAGGTCGTGGCGGTTGTCTGGAGTTACAACAGCAGGCTGGAGGTACATATCAGGCATGGGGCAAAGTTACACCACGTCATAACAAGTTCATCGAAGCTATTGCAGACTCTCCTATTCATATGATTGTAACTATGAGGGGGAAGGATCAGTATGAGATGACATCTGATGATAAAGGCAAGAAATCTGTCCAGAAGTTAGGAGTTGGTGCAAAGCAGCGTGATGGGTTTGAGTATGAGTTTACATGTACATTTCTGATTGATCAGAAGACAAGTATGGCTGAAGCTCAGAAGGATAATACACATATCTTTGAACATGAGACAGCAACCCTTCTTAGTGAATCATATGGCGAAAAAATTATGCAGTGGGCCAATTCGGGAGAAGGGTACACTCCTCCAGTAAGAGGTAAGGAAGAAACTGCTGGTGCTGATATGACAAATGACTTAACAAGCGTTAAGAAAGAAATTATTTCACTTTGCTCATCATTGGGCGGAACAAAGAATGAAGATTTGATGACTACACTCAAAAATTATGTAAGTAGTGGAAACCCCAATGCTATCAAAGACTTAGATAAGGCTAAAGAGTGTTTAGCAAAACTTAAAGGCATCAAGCCAGTAGAGGCATAATGAGTAATTCTATATCTAAGGAGAACCTAGAAATACTTTATGTTACAAAGAGATATTCTATGAATAAAATACATGAACTTACAGGTATTTCAGTGGGCAAAGTACATAAATTAATTCACGAATATGAAATTACTCCAAGAGAACAACATAAAGGGTTTCTAGGTAAAACCCACAGTAAAGAATATTGCAGTGAAATATCCAGAAGGAATCGGGAAAGAACGGTTTCAGATGAAACACGAAAGAAAATATCTGACTCTCACAAGCACGGTGGGATTGGACATAAGAAAAAGCGATGCGATGGATATATAGCAATATACTTTCCTGACCATCCATTAAGCAATTCAGATGGATACATTATGGAGCATCAATTGGTTATGGAGTGTCTTATTGGGAGACATTTAAAAAAGTATGAATGTGTTCATTACATAAATTTTATTAGAGATGATAACAGAAAAGAGAACTTACAATTAATGACTATTAATGAACATATGTCTCTACATTCAAAATTGAGGCAAAAAACAAGGAGGATAAACAATGAATAAATGCATGTTAGTAGGCAGACTCACAAGAGATCCAGAGGTTAGATATTCTCAGGGAGAAAACACAAGTACAATTGCAAGATTCTCTATTGCGATAAATCGTAGGTTCAAAAATGCAGAAGGTAATTATGAGGCAGACTTTATCAATTGTGTTGCATTTGGTAAAAGTGGTGAGTTTGTAGAAAAATATTTTAGAAAAGGAATGGCTATTGGTGTTACTGGTAGGATTCAGACTGGAAGTTACACAAACAAAGATGGTGTTAAAGTCTATACTACTGATGTTGTTGTAGAAGAAGCAGAGTTTGTTGAAAGTAAAGGAAGCGGAACAAATAGCTTGTCTGCCAATAGCGCAGCACAAGCAACAGTAAATCAGGCTGGACTTATGAACATTCCGGATGGAGTAGAGGACGAGGGTCTTCCATTCAATTAGGAGAATATATGACAGACAAAGAATATGTCTGCGCATATAAACATTGCTTACACCACGGAGAAAAGGTTAAAGCCTCAGAATCCGTGGTGATCAATAAAAAGCATTATCATTGGAACTGCGCAGCTGTTAAACAGGAAGTAAAAGATTGTATTGATGCCTATATGGAATGCATTGAAGATAAGACACAGTATCCTATTGCTGTTAGAATTATAAATACTCTGATTTTTAAGAATGAAATACCAGTGGATTTTATAATGAGGAATATAAAGTCGCATAAAACGTATTACTCTGAAAAACCAATACATATTTTATATGGTTTAAGGAAACTGTTCTGGGAGAAAGAATTTAAAGCATAGGTGGTGGGTGGGTGCTAATTGAAAAAACAGATATAGAAAAGGCTAAAGAAAAGCTTGGAGATGGCAATGCATTTATCATTGCTGATATGCTTGAATTGAATAATTTTGATGAAAAAAACTTGAAAGCATGTTGCCCTTACCATAATGAAGAGACAGCGAGCTTTATATATAACAAAAAAAAGTTTAACTATCATTGCTTTGGATGTAATAAAACTGTTGATATCATAGATGTTTTAATGGAGAAAGGAAGCACTTTTTTAGGTGCAGTCCAATTTTTATTTGATAAAGTTGGGATTGAGTATAGTTTTGGGGAAAGAAATGTTAAAACAAGGCGGGATTATAAGTACCCACATGAAGAGCCAATTACAGATAAATTAAAAGTAATTGAGTACTGGGGAAAACGAGGGATATCAAAAGATGTAATTGATTATCTTGATATTAGAGAAGATAAATATGGAAATGGTGTATTTAACTTTTATGACACCAACGATGTGCTGACGATGGTAAAATATAGGCCAGCCCATTCTATCGATAAAAAGTCTGGTCAACCCAAGACCTGGTGTCAAAAAGAAGCAGATACTTTGCCATTACTCTTTAATATGAACCGAATAAATACATCAAGACCATTGCTTATTACTGAAGGAGAAACTGATTGCGCAAGTGCAATTGAGGCAGGGTACTATAATACTGTAAGTGTTCCTTTAGGAGCTGGGAATTTGCATTGGATAGAAGAAAACTGGGATTGGTTAGATATGTTCGATTCAATTATTATCTGGTCAGATAATGATGAGGCTGGTGTGAATATGAGAAAAGAGTGCATTTATCGTTTAGGAACTTGGAGAACTAAATATATTAACACGCCCCAATATTATACCAGAGATGATGGAAAAAGAGTCCCTTTGAAAGACATAAATGATTGTCTACAGACTGGAGGGAAAGAGTTTGTAATAAAACTCATTTCCGATGCTAAGGATGTTCCGGTAAAAAGTGTTGTGGATTACTCGGAAATCAAAGAATTGGATGTTTTCCAAATGGATGGCGTAAAGACTGGAATCAAACCAATAGATGATGAACTGATAAAAATATTCTTTGGTACATTAACTGTTTTATCTGGAAGACCTGGAAGTGGAAAGACCAGCATTATTGATCAAACAATAGCAAAGACGATAGATGATAATAAACCGGTTTTTCTCTTTTCAAAAGAGATGCCTGAGAGGATGAGCGCTAACTGGTTTAATACTATTATTGCTGGAAGAAGGAATCTGGAGGAAAGAACCTCTAGGGACGGGCGGAGTTATTACATAGTCCCTCAGAATATACAAAAAAAGATGCAGTCATTTTATAGCAAAAAGCTTCTGATTTACAGGGATGATGAACCAAATGACGTCAAAGCTGTTTTGAAATCTGCTGAGGAATGTGTGAGAAAATTCGGATGTAAATTGATAGTTTTAGACAATCTTATGATGATTGATCTGAATTGCTCAGAAAGTGACAAAAATACAGCCCAAACAAATCTAGTCAATGATCTTATCAAATTTGCAGCCAAGTTCAATGTAGCCGTTGTCTTAATTGCACATCCCAGAAAAACCCAAGATACAAACTCTGATATTGAAATGTATGATATATCCGGAACATCTAATATTATCAATTTAGCAATGAGGTCAATCGGCCTAAGACGGGTTTCCAAAAAAGAAAAGAATGATCCAAAATCAAAATGGAGAAAGTTTGATGTTGTATTAACGGTTATCAAAGACAGATTGCTTGGGAAAGCAGACTTTCAAATGGGACTTTGGTATGACCTTACATCTAGAAGATTTTATACGGACTATGATGAGTATGATACAAAGTTTGCTTGGGATGACAATGTGTATCTAAAAAAGCTTCCATACACAGACAGATCCTTACAAGATGAATTTCCAGATAAATAGAGAGGTAAATATTGGACGAACTTGAATTTTTATTAGATACAATGCAATGGAGTTTTTCGCGACTGAATTCTTATTATAACTGTCCATATGAATGGAAGTTACATTATCTTGAATGTAACAAGTCTGAAAATGGATTTTTTGGCGAATTTGGTTCGCTTATACATACAATTCTTGAAAAATATGCAAAAGGTGAGTTGTCTTTGTTTGAATTAAATCAGTATTATGAGGAGCACTTCTGTGGAGATGTTCCTCATGATGCTCCACCAAATAAATATGTAGACATTAGACAATCTTATTTTGAAAAAGGTTTGGAATATCTGAATAATATCGACTTAGACCTAGATAAATACGAAGTTCTAGGAGTAGAGCTGAAGATCAATTTTAAGATTGATGATAAAGATTTTATTGGATATATTGATTTACTTTTGAGAGATAAAGAAACAGGGGAAATTATTATTATGGATCATAAATCGGCGAGTATTAAAATTTTAAAAAATGGTAATATCAGCAAGTCGGATCAACAACATTTCTTAGAATTTAAAAGACAGCTTTATTTATACTCCATTCCAATCATAAAAAAATATGGCAGTGTTTCAAAGCTAAGGTGGAACATGTTTAAAGACCAAAAATGGATTGAGATACCATGGAAGAAAGAAGAATATGATGAGGCGATTCAATGGGCAAAGGACACACTAAAATTAATTGAGAGTGAAAAGGTCTGGTTACCGAATCCCGATTATTATTATTGTCATTACTTGTGCGGACAACGTAATTGTGCTTGTGAATATAAGCCGTAGGGGGTGATTACATAGAGAAAAACTATACAGTTTTTCATTTGCATACAGAGGATTCTCTTTTAGATAGTTGCACAAACTATAAATTATATGTAGATAAAGCTGTTGAACTTGGACAGAAAGCGATATGCTTTACAGAGCATGGCAACACTTATAATAACATTGAAAAGAAGATGTACTGTAATCAGTACAGGCTCAAGGTAAATGGAAAGATACTTGGATTTACTTCCGATAATGATAGATCACAGTATATCGATAAAAACGGTTTGGGTAATTTTGAATTGATTGCTCCACTGAAATATATGCATGGTGTTGAAATCTATCTGACTTCTACCTTGGATGAAAAAGTCAGGGATAATTATCATACCATTCTAATTGCTAAGAACTTTGAGGGCATAAAAGAAATTAATACTTTGGTAGATTTATCTACACGTCCGGACCATATGTATTATAAACCAAGGATTACATTTGATGAATTCTTTAATATAAGTGACAATGTTATTAAAATATCTGCATGTCTGGCATCTCCGCTAAACAAGTTCCCTAATTCAGCAAATGCGCTTTATGATGAAATAAATGCACTAGAGAATGAGAAAAAAGAAAAAGAAGAACAAACCAGGGCGTTTTTGAATGATATTGATATGGAGAATAAATGGGTGTCTTCATATAATGATGGAATTGACTTAATAATTCCACCATGGTGTACGGGGGAGTATAGCAATCCGCATGAAGCATACATTGATTATATTTCCAACCAAATTAAAGATATCATCAAAGATTATGACGGGAAAGTATTAGAACTAAAGGATAAGATAGAACGAGCAAAAATTATTTATGATAAGTTGCTATATACATATGACTACTATGAGATTCAACCGCATGTAAAATCATTAGACCAGATAAAATATAATAAAATGCTTTATGAAGCCGCGAAGCAATATCATAAGCCACTTATTGCTGGTACTGACACTCATAGCATTAATTCATATAAAGCAGAATGCCGTAGTATTTTACAGAAAGCAAAACATATCGAGTTTACAAATGAGGATGAATATGACCTTACATATAAATCATATGACGAACTTGTAGAAATGTTTAGGCAACAAGGCGCATTGCCTACGGATGTGATCCTTGAAGCTATAGAAAATACTAATAGGATGGCAGCGTCTGTTGAGGACTATGAATTAGACACAAGCTTTAAATATCCGGTTTTATATGACGATGAGGAACAGGTATTTGTTGAGCGTATTTATCGCATGTATCATGAAAAGTTAAAGAATGGGATCATTCAGTCTGATCCACGATATGAAGAAAATATACATGAAGAATTACGTGTATTTAAAAAAATCGGTATGATTGGATTCATGTTATTCATGTCTGAACTTGTGGTCTGGTGCTGGGAGAATGGAATACCAGTGGGGCCTTGTAGGGGATCCGTGGGTGGTTCCACAATAGCATATCTTACTGATATTACTGATGTTGATCCTATTGTGTGGAATACGGTTTTTTCGCGTTTTGCCAATGAGGACAGAAAAGAAATAGGGTGATATTGACCTAGACATATCGCCATCACAACGACATTTAGTATATGAACATATTATTGAAAAGTTTGGCGGAGATAAAACAGCTTACGTCTTGGCTATCGGCACTATTTCTGATAAAGGAACTATTGATGAGATAGGAAGAGCATTAAATGTTCCGCTTTCAGAAGTTAAGGAGATAAAAGAACGTTATTCTCAATATACAGATACAATTAAAGACTATGAAGATAAAATAAAGAAGATTGAATCAATCAGTGGGTACGAGAACGAAAAAAAGTTGGTAAAGGAAAAGTTAGAATATGAGGAAAAAGTTAAATATAACAAAAATGCCCTACATGAATTGAGGAATGTTCAATATAAGGAGTTGTTTTACTATTTTGATGGTTTGGTGGGGACTGCAATATCACAATCAATGCATCCTGCAGGGATTATTGTAAGTCCTGTAACACTTCCTGATAATTATGGCACATTCTGGACCAAGGATGGAAAGCGTATATTAACAATTAATATGGAAGAAATTCACGAAGTTTCTCTTGTGAAATATGATTTGCTTGGTCTGAAAAACATTGAAATAATAAAAGATGCGTGTAGTTTAGCTCATATACCATATCCAAAGTCACACACTATAGATTGGTTCGATAATGATGTCTGGATACATATATCAGATAGTCCTGTTGGCATTTTTCAGTTTGAAAGTAAATTCGCCTATGACTCCATGAAAAAATTTGAATGTCAATGCGTCAATGACCTTTCTTTAGTAAATGCGTCAATCAGACCATCTGGAGAAACTTACCGAGATAATCTGTTGGCACATAAGCCGAACAAGAATCCATCAGAAATCATCGATAAGTTGCTAGAGTCCAACCATGGATATCTTGTTTTTCAAGAAGATACAATCAAGTTTTTGACAAATATATGTGGACTTAGCGGGAGTGATGCAGATAATATACGTAGGGCCATTGGAAGAAAACAGCGAGATAGGCTTGAAGCAGCACTGCCTTCAATCCTGGAGGGATATTGTAATGTATCAACACAACCAAGAGAAGTTGCCGAGAAAGAGGCACAGACATTTTTAAAAATTATAGAAGATAGTTCTAATTATCAATTTGGTCTAAACCATTCTACTGGTTATTCTATGATTGGATATATGTGTGCATATCTTAGATATTATTACCCAAAAGAATTTATAACTGCATATTTGAATAATGCCAATAATGATGACGATGTAAAGCTGGGGACAGAACTGGCAAGGCAAATGGGAATTTCTATCCATAGTATTAAGTTCAGACACTCAACTGCAAAGTATTCATGTGATAAGAGCGGGATATATAAAGGGATTGCGTCAGTGAAATTTCTTAATGAGGAAGCAGCTGATGATTTATATGCAATAAAGGACATGAGGTTTGATACGTTTATTGAACTGCTTGCTAGAATTTCAGATTTAAAGGTTGACAGTAGGAAGTTAGAGATTCTGATTAAGCTGGATTTCTTTGAAGAGTTTGGTGGAGTTACATACCTGCTTACATGTTCAGAATTGTTTTCAAAATATTATGGTAAGAAGCAACTTAAAAAGGATAAGGCTTTAGAAGATAAATTGGATTTTGAATTAGTAAGGAAGTATTCCCAGAAAGAGACACAGAAGACTTTCATGGGTCTTGACAGTATGGCATTACTAAATGAGTTAGTTCAAAGAATTCCAAACGACAAGACTGATATTAGGACTAAAATAGCCTATCAGATGGAGAATCTAGGTTATGTGGACATTGTTGATAAGGAGTATGCAGGATATTGTGTGGCCTTGGATTTAAATGTTGATTATTCACCACGGATAAAGTTATATGCATTGGCTAATGGAAATACGATTCCAGTAAAAGTAAGTAAAAAGATATTCAAAGAATATCCCATTAGAAGAGGGGATATCGTTAAAGTAGAAGATCAATATAGAAAACCAAAGATGAAAAAGGTAGATGGTAATTGGATTGAAACTGACGAAAAAGAGTGGTGGATTTCCGAATACAAAATATGTTAGGTAGGTGAGAAATTTATAATTAGTTGTTATAAATATACAGACAAAGAAATTGATGAATTGATTTCCTCTATGATTATACTTGTTGATACACGCGAAAAACAGAACATTCATATCACAGATAGTTTTGATAAAAATGGTATCAACTATATGAAAAAAGCTCTTGATTATGGTGACTATAGTTTCGCTTTACCAAAGAATGAGGCACTTTCAATACCGAGAGACATGTATTTTAATAAGAAAGTTTGTATTGAGCGTAAAGCAAGTCTGGAAGAAATTAGCGGGAATTTGACTAAGGAGCGAGACAGGTTTGAAAAAGAACTAAGTCTTGCTCCTAAGACAAAAGTATTATTGATTGAGAACGCAAATTATTCTGACGTTGTTACTGGTAACTACAAGACGCAATATAATAAGAAATCATTTTTGGCATCGCTACATAGTTTTTGGTTTAAATATAATATTCCAGTATTTTTTATACCAGATAATAAGTATTCTGGGTTATTTGTAAAGAAGTATTTTGAGTATTATTTAAAAAATAAAAATTATTTGAGATAGGAGGATAAATTGTTGAGAAACGAAAAAGCTAAAATTTTTGATTCATTATTAAGTACATTTGAAAATGATGATATAAAGAACTTTGCGGTGGAATGTATTGAAACAATTCCGGATTATTTTTGGGATGTAGGGGCGAGTAGTACGGGAAAATATCATCCTCAGTACGCACTTGGAGACTTGGGACTTGCAAGGCATACATGCGCCCTGGTTAGATTCCTAAACCATATTTTAAATATTGATTGTTATAAAAATGATTTCACATCCAGAGAACGTGACTTATTAAGAGTTGCCGGTATTATGCATGACTCTCGTAAAAGCGGAGATGACGAAACGTACAGCAGAAATAAATTTACAAAGTTTGACCACCCTGTATTGGCGGCTAATGAGATTCGTACCATCATAGGATTTATCGCAGAAGAAGAGATAGAGTTAGTTGCAAACACAATTGAAAGTCATATGGGGCAATGGAACACAGATAAGAGAAGTAAAATGGTTTTGCCGTTACCAGAAAGCAAATATCAGAAACTTCTTCATCTTGCGGATTACTTAGCAAGCAGGAAGGATATTGAAATTTTGTTTGATGGATATGAAACACCTAAAAAAGAAATTCCAAAATTAGAAGATTACATATTCACATTCGGTAAACATAACGGAGAAAAATTGATTGATGTGGTGCAATCTGATCCAGGATATATCTCATGGGCAAAAGAGAATATGACTAGAGAGCCAGTAAAGAGTTTATTGTCTCAGATATAAAATTAGATAAAATAGGACTTTCTTTTGCAGCTTTAGAGAATAAATAAGTGAAAGGATAATTAGTAGCTGGCTTTAAAGGTTGCAACCGCTTTGGTACTAATTATTGAGAATAGCGATTATAGATGCGGATTTGATAGGCAGAAAGAAGCACAGATTTCCTAATTTAGCATGTATGAAGATATCTGGTTATTACAAGGTACTTGGCAATGAAGTTGAATTAAAAACAGACTATGGTGATTTGACAAAGTTTGACAAGGTGTTCATTTCCAAGGTGTTTACCGATACGCAGATAGATAAAAATATTTTGAGTCTTCCAAATATAGAGTATGGTGGGACAGGTTTCTTTTATGATAAAGCTCCTAAACTGCCAGATGATGTAGAACATTGCATGCCAGATTATCATTTATATGATGAATGGGTTCAAGAGAGATTTAATAATGGTGGAAATAGAAACGATTTCAAATATTATCTTGACTACAGTATAGGATTTATGACTAGAGGATGTTTTAGACAGTGTGAATTCTGTGTAAATAGGAATTACAAGAAAGTATCGGTACACAGTCCGTTAGATGAATTCGTAGATCATACTCGCAAGAAAATATGTTTGCTTGATGATAATTTTCTTGGGTGTCCATCATGGAGAGATATGTTGTCGGAGTTACAATATATGGGTAAGCTGTTCCAATTTAAACAGGGGCTAGATGAGCGACTTTTAACTGATAAAAAATGTGAGGTGCTGTTTACTAGCAGGTATGACGGAGATTATATTTTTGCTTTTGACAATGTAGAAGACTATGAGTTGATTGAAAACAAATTAAAGCTGATCAGAGCCTATACAGATAAGATTCCTAAATTCTATACATTCTGTGGATTTGACAGAGAAAATAAATGGGATTTAGATTTCTGGAAGAATGACCTATGGTCTTTATGGTGGAGAATTCAACTATTGATGGAGAACAAGGCACTTCCATATATTATGAGATTCAATAGATATGAAGAATCTCCATATAGGGGTACATATATAAATCTGGCAGCGTGGTGTAATCAACCAAATGCATTTAAGAAAAAGTCATATAGAGAGTTTGTAACCTATCAACAAAGCAGACATAAATGTATTTGTTCAGAAACTAAGTATTTACAACAGATTGAAAATGAGATACCGGAGTTAGCAGAAAGATTTTTTGATATGAAGTGGAAACAATGAATCGTATGTTTCCTGCTTAAATTTGAAAAGGAGATTAATAAAAATGGAAGTAGTTATCTCGGAAGGTAAGCGAAATTTAAAGATTTCTGTAGATATAGACGGAATCAAAAGCTACATAGAAAATATGAGAAATGATTATGAAGACGAACAATATGTATGGTATGGAACCAGCCCGGAATTTGGTGAAGCAGATTTTAAATATGTAAGTAAGGAAGAGTTTGATGCTAATATAGACAAATTCATGAATTCTTTTCTATCACATGTCACAGAAGATGCGTTAAAGAGAATAGTATCTCAGTTCCCAAGAAAGAAAAATGGAACATTTAATAGAAGAAATGTTGAAGAGTTAGCATCGTGTGATAATTGTATTGTGATTCACGAATGGCATAACACGTGGATTTATTATGTTATCAAAGTCGTTGCGTGGGATGATACTACTCTAAAGATTGAACTGTTTAAAAAGACAGATACGCCTTGCTAGGATTCCGAGGTGTATATGCAAATTAAATTTAAAAATGGCTCCCAAATAGAGAGTATTGGTGACGCATCAAAAATCAACGGTCTCAAAGAGCACAGGAACAAATTGCAAAAATGTCTAAGCAAATCGAATATTGGCAGCGCTATTCAGATGAGTATATAGAATTTATTACTGGTGTAAAGCTGTCTTGGTATCAAAAAGTGTGGATGAAATTAAGGAGAAAAAATAAATAGTGAATTTACTAATTAAAGACAGAGCAAGTGGGAAGACGACAGGATTAATCTACACAAGTGAGGCAACTCAGTATCCTATTGTTACGTTTAATAGAATATCAATTAACTACATAAAAAATATGGCGAGAGATATGGGGTGTTTAATTCCGGAACCGTTATGCATAGAAGATTTCAAAAGTAATTCAGCAAAGGGGAGAAGACGTCCTGATAATGTACTATTAGACGAAGCTGGTGTGGTTATCGGAGATGCCTTAAATGCTTATTTAGGAACTAATGTCGTTACTGCAACTATGACTGATTCGTTAAGAGAACATTATGATAGGGTGAAGAAAGCGGAGTAAACCTTTCTTTCATCAGAAATAAAAAAAAAAGGAGAATGAGATATGTTTAAAAACATTGATAAAAAATTTGCAGAAATTGGATTTATTAAAATTGAAGAGGATGAACACGGAGCAACTTATGACAATGACAATTCAAGATTTGTATGAATGGGCAGTAAAACACAATGCAACTAATTTAGACATAGAGATTCAATATCGTGATGACGGTGGCTATTATAGTGGGACAACAGATTTGTGTGCGAGCGATATTGAAATAGAGCATAAATCATATGGGGACATTGTTGTTTTATAATCGGATGAATCAGTGGTTTGATGTGAGTATAAATTAATGAAATAAATAGATTATGTCATTGTAAAACTATAAGCTATATTGGGACATAATCGCAATCCTTATATTAATTGATTTTTCTTATAAACACTAATCAAATTGTTATATGCTAGTAAGCCTAAATTAGTAATATGATAATTAGATGATAAATAGTTATAGAGTTCGATATAGGAGTAACATAATAAATGGCATTCTGCATTTAAAAGTTTATTGGCACAGACTTCGCTATCGATTGAGATGAGTAAAGGTGAGTGTGCGTATTTATTGGATTCCTTTCTTATTGGTTCGTATGTAGTACCTATCTCAGTAATTATTTTTTCGTTTGTGGTACATTTTGCTGCTAATTTTGCTTTGTTTTCTAGATTGATATAATAAAAATTTCTATTCCTGCTTATTTTGTTCTTACTAATTAGAGATAGAATATGATTTAAATTATTATAATCATTATTATTTAGTTCAATGTTTAAATCTTCTCGAATACTGACTTCTACTTGAAATTTGCATACTGAATAATATTCGTCAGGATATTTGTTGAAGCATATTAAATCATAAAAAGATTCCATACTTGATCTTATATTACGATATGCTACGGGATAACCTAATGTAGAATAATCTCTATTATCAAGCGTATAGAGGTAATAAAAGTCATATTTTGCATTTTCATTAATATAGTACCATAACCGATATTGTGTTGAAGATAAAAGGCCGTTTAGATTAGAGGTTAGTGCAAATATATTGTTTTCTAATTGATTTCGGTAGCTTTCAAAATCTGGTATAGGGCTTTTAAAAGACATTTTTTTGCCTCCTTCTATTATAGAAGAGTATAATGTATTTCATAAAACAAGGCAAGTGTTATCAGTAAAAAAAATAATAATGCGAGTATTTCTTGGGACGGAGGAGGTAGTGATGATTCAGATAAATGGAATATGGGAATCAATACAGGACGTAGATGATTTACTCCGGATTACTACAGAGAATATTAGTTATGAGTTTGCCTGTGAGGTAAGACGTATATGGAATGAACAAAGTGAGAATATTAAGGATGAGATCCATGAGCTTCAATCAGAGATAGATGAGCTTGAAACCATTATCAATGACTATGATGACATACAAGAACAATTGAATTATATTTATGGACAGTTAAACGAATTGCGGGATTACATTGATGCTAATGATAATAGTTCTGATTTTATAAAAGGAATGAAAAAAGCACTAGAAATAATTGATGGTTAATAGTAAAAACAGAGTGGCGCAGAGTATTTTATATCTTAAATCTTATTGGTTCATTTTCAAAAACAGGTCTGATAATAATCTGATTTTTATATACTTCAGCAGCTAATAGTCTCCCTGGGAAAAAGTTGGTTTCATAAAGATAGGTTCCTTCGAGTTTGATAGATGGAATAGTTCCATTGGATTGCATTTTAAATAGATTTATTACTTTAGGGTCTTGATTGGTCATAAAGGATCCTTTCTGCCACTCTGATGATATCTTAGCACGAGGTTATGTAAAGGTCTATGTTCGCTATATTGAGTAGGAGGTGAGGGCAATGCACTATAACTATGAATGGGAAAAGTATTACGGAAAATATGATATAACGCAAGATGCAAATGCTGCTAGAGAAAAGATGATGTTGGAATTATCAATGGAAGAGAAAATCAGCATTATGTTTGATGACTTCTTGAGGTCAAAAGAGGATTATCATGTGATAAATTTAGCTAAAAGACATTGTGAAGAAGTGTAGGAGGTAATGATTGGATAAGATTAAAAGAATAAAGGAATTAATAAAAATACTCTGTGCAGCGGCTGTTGCATATTACCGCGATGATGAGCCTGTCATCAGTGATAAACAATATGATGATTTGTATGACGAACTGGAGTTGCTTGAAAAAGAGACCGGATGTATTATGGCTTCATCGCCCACTCAAAAGGTACAGGGGTATATAATTGACTCGCTTGCTAAAGTGCAACATACAAGGCAGATGCTCAGTGCCAATAAAACAAAAGATATCAATGAGGTAAGAAAATTCATTGCCAATAAAACATGTGTGCTTAGCTGGAAGGAAGATGGATTAACCATTGTGCTGCGATATAAAAATGGAATTTTGGACAAAGCCATCACTCGTGGTTCCGAAGGTATGATTGGTGAAGACGTAACACATACAATGAAATTATGTGCTACGGTTCCTCTTTCCATTCCGTATTGTGCGGATATTCAGGTTAGAGGGGAATGTGTTATATCGTGGGATGACTTTGCCGCTCTAAACCAGAGTGCAGACACTGGATATAAACATCCGAGAAATCTTGCCGCGGGAACTGTTAGGCAATTGGACTCAAATTTTGCAAAAGATCGTAACATCATATTTAAGGCATTTGAACTGGTTCAAGATGATTTATATGAAGAATCAAAAGCGAATCCAAATCTGCTTGAGCAGATTATGAGTATTGAAGAATCGTTCCAGTATATGGAAGAGTGTGGGTTTGATGTAGTGGAACATGAAATGGTCATATCTGAAAATTTAGAAAGCGTTATACAGAAATTCAATCCTAAAAACTATTATCTACCTGTAGATGGATTAATATTTACATATAATGACTATTTATATGGCAAATCGCTTGGTGAAACATCCCATCATCCACTTAATATGATTGCATTAAAATGGGCAGATGATTTGTATGAAACCAAACTAACTGATATTGAATGGCAAACATCAAGAACAGGTCTGATTAATCCCGTAGCAGTATTTGAGCCAGTTGACTTGGGTGGGGCTATTACAACAAAAGCAACTTTACACAATATATCTTATATTGAAGACCTTCAGTTAGGTATTGGAGATTCAATTCAGGTCTATCGGGCCAACATGGTAATTCCAAAAGTTCACAACAACCTTACAAGAAGTAATACATGGCAACTACCAGATAAATGTCCTACGTGTGGGAGTATTGTAGAAGTACATAATGATAATGGTAGCAAAACATTACATTGCTGTAATGATAGCTGCCGTGCAAAATTACTCGGTAAACTAGCTCACGCAGTATCAAGAAATGCTCTTAATATTGATGGATTATCAGAAGCAACACTTGAGAAATTTATCGGTCTTGGATGGATAACTTCAATTTTTGATATATATCACCTCGATAAGTATTTTGACAGGATTATACAGCTTGATGGATTTGGAAAAAAATCAACGCTGAAACTGTTAGAGTCCATCAAAAACAGCAGGGGCACAACATTGGACAGATTTATATATTCGTTATCAATACCGCTTATTGGTAAAAGTGCGAGCAAGGATATAGCAAAAGTTTGTAATTATTCTTTTAATTCATTTGTAATGGTAGTATCTCTTGAGGCCGAATACGCTTTTATGGGCTTAGATGGGTTTGGCAATACGATGAATGAATCACTGAGACTATGGTGGAACCATAATAACAACGAAGTTTTTGAATTGTCCAAAGAGTTTCATTTCTTGATACCGGAAAGCAAGACTGAAAATGTAGACCTAACTGGAAAGACCTTTGTAATTACTGGATCACTTTCACACTTTTCTAATCGAGATGAGGCAAAAGAGAGAATAGAAGCTTTAGGAGGCAAGGTATCTGGTTCCGTATCTGTCAAGACTACATATCTTGTAAACAACGATTTGAATAGCACATCTGGTAAAAATCAAAAGGCAAAATCATTAAGTGTCCCAATTATAAATGAGGAAGAGTTACTGAGAATTTTAAAAGGAAGTCAGGAGGAATAACCATTGAATAAAACAAAAATCAAATTGAAGTCGCCAGAGCAGGTGACAGATTTCATTAATTTGTGCTCTAAGTATAGTAACGACACTAATTTGTATGACGGGAGCGTTGCGGTAGACGCAAAATCTGTCATTGGGGTATTTGGAATCCAGGAAGGTAAAGAGATTGAGGTTGAGATGCTTGGAGCTGATAAAGAAGAAATAACAGATTTTTATAGCAGAATAAAGGAGTATGAGGTCTCATGAAATTTGAAAATACATATGTGACAGGTTTTGAACAAGCGTTTCGTGCAATGCGTAACCCGATGAATAGTTGGTCAAAAAGTGATAGTAAACATATTTGGCCTGGAGATATAAATGGAGAAGATAATATTTACGGTTGCCATTATTTGATTGGTGAAAACGATATGAGACTTGCTCAACGACTTATTGTAGCAGGAGGCGAACATCGTAAGTTTATGCGACAAATCCAGGTATGGGTAGATATTACGGCTCCACTTTACTGGTGGAAGGAATTTGATACATACAAGGTGGGAACAACTGCAAACAGTACGAGTACTATGCATAAATTAGCCTCTACTCCAATTACGTTAGATTGTTTTGAAATTGGAGATGTGTCAAGAGATTTATTGTGGGATGATCAATCAGATTGTAGTGTAGAAAGAAATATTATTCCATTTCTTGAAAATCTTAGAACAAGCTTTATTGAAACAAAAGATTTTAGATTTTGGAAAGAATTAATTCGTTGGCTTCCAGAGTCTTGGCTTCAGACTCGTACAGTGTCAATGAACTATGAGAATATCCGTGCTATGTATAAACAGCGTAAAAACCATAAACTAATTGAATGGACTAAGTATTTTATTGACTGGGCAGAATCTCTTCCGTATTTTGATGACTTGATTACTTATGAAAAGGCTGGTGATTAAATGCTTACCATAGTTATCGGAAAGACCTGCTCCGGCAAATCAACTATAGTAAAGGAACTGAAGAAATACGGCTTTCATCAGATCTTGACTACAACAACTAGACCTATACGCGATAAAGAAACACAAGATATAGACTATCATTTTGCTACCAAAGAAGCTTTTTTAGAGAAAGTTGATCATAATTATTTTGCCGAATATAAAGCTTATGAGACTATATCTGGAACATGGTACTACGGATCGGCAAGAGAGGATATTGAAAAAGCTGATGATAAGGATATCATCATTCTCACGCCAGATGGCTATAGAGATGTGATAAAGATATTTCCGAATTTGAGACATCGTTTGATTTATATTTATGCCAATAATCAAACCATCAAAAATCGGCTGATGAAACGTGGAGATAAAAAAGAAGAAGCCGAGCGTAGGATAAAGCAGGATTATGAGGACTTTAAAGGTGTGGAAAATTTAGCCGACAGAATTGTTTATAATAATGAAAATGATAAGTTTAGCGATGTAGTAGATAAATTACGGAGTTATTTGGAGGAGAATAGTTGAAAGTAAGAATTTACTTAGCAGGGGCCATTGGCTGCTACGGTGTAGGTGCCGAATATCCTAAACTATGGCGCAAGATGGCATCTGAATGGTTTGAAATATATTCTGGCTATGCTTATGATTATGACTTTTACTGTATTGATCCAACGCGATATTATGAATACGGTAAGGATTATCACAAGTCAGAAAAAGAAGTTATGATGTTTGATTTACGTAAAGTTGAGTCTGCCGATGTTATTCTGGTTAATCTTAAAGACATTGAAAAATCCCCAGGAACAATTGATGAAGTTTTTGATGCATGGAAGAAGAATATTCCTGTGATTGGTTTTTTGGATTCAGAAAACGGTACAGAGGGTATTGAGTTACATCCATGGATTAAAGAACAAATAGACAGAATAGAGACAGGAGCAAATGCGATGAAGAAAGCAATGATTTATATTAAAGATTACTATGGAGAGTCGAGGTGAAATAATAATAGTTTGATTACAACAGGTGGAATGTTAGCAAGAGAGTTGCTGAAAGAGGAAGATGATTTTATAACTGTCAGATTGAGAGGCAGAGAATATATTATTGAAAGCATTAGTAGAGTACCAGACTGTGTAGATGGACCTACATCACATAGATGTCTGGATATCAGAGATGGAGGGCAGGGATATATTCGAAGATGAGTAAAGAAGATAAAAAGCTGCTTATAGAACTGATTTGTAATGAGCAGACAAAAATGATTGTAAAGGATCATACAAAGTATGAGTCGGAAAGATATAGGCACCTGGAGGAACTGAAAGTTAGGATTAAAGATATGTGAGGAGGCTTTAAATATGAGTGTTGTATTTTATTCATCGCATTGTCCAAACTGTAGAATTTTGCAACAGCTTATGGACAAGAAGGAAATGGAATATGAGGTGATTGATGATGGAGATGTGTATCTACCCATTGCAGATGCACATCATATCATGAAGATGCCATTTGCGGATGTAAATGGAATTATATTGGATGCTAAACAGTTAGAATTATGGATCAAAGAACAATAACAGGAGGATGCAACTTGAATAGCAGCAAAACAATTGTAGATGGTTATTTAAAAAAACAGGACTGGAGAGTAAAAGAAAATTCAAATTCCCCATTTTCATATGGTGGATTAGGAAAATATGTGATTGGAGAAGTATCAAAAGATTATTGGCTTAGAGAGGTTTATCCGGAAAGCATTACAAAAGAGTACCTGAATGGAAAGATGCATATTCATGATTTGGGCGGGTTGACATTATATTGCTGTGGTTATTCGCTAAAAAACATTATAACAATGGGAGTTCAAGGAATACCTAATATACCTACATCAGCTCCAGCGAAACACTTCGATGCAATTCTAAACCAAATTGCAAACCTTGTTACGGTTTATCAAAATGAGATTATGGGTGCAGTAGCATTTAGTTCATTTGATACCCTATTGGCTCCATTTGTTAAAAATGATGAGCTAAAATATAATGAAGTCAAACAGGCAATGCAGAATTTTATTTTCAGTATTAATTCAAATAGTCGCGGTGGTGCGGAACCAGCCTTTTCTAACATTACTCTTGATTTAACTCCTCCCAATGATTTACTAAATGAATATGCTGTTATAGGTAGTGGACTGATGGATTTTACATACAAAGATTGTCAGAGAGAGATGGATATGATTAATAGAGCATTTTGTGAGCTGATGATCAAAGGAGATGCCAATGGCCGCCCCTTTGCATATCCGATTCCAACATATAATATCCACGAACGATTTGATTGGAATAACAAAAACAATGGCTTGCTGTGGGATATGGCGGGCAAGTATGGGTATCCATATTTTGCTAATTTTATTAACAGCGATATGAAACCTGAAGATTCCAGATCGATGTGTTGTAGGCTCCGATTAGACCTTACAGAACTACAGAAACGTAATGGTGGATTGTTTGGTAGTGGTGATAGTACTGGATCTATTGGTGTTGTTACGATTAATCTTCCAAGAATTGCATATGAGAATCGGAACAATAAAGAGACATTCTTTGATGAACTTAATCGCGTTCTAAACATAGCTAAAGAAAGCCTGGAGATTAAGCGAAAATGGTTGCAGAAAAATGTTATTGAGACACGACTAATTCCTGCATTCTGTACCTATGTTGGCACAATGAATAATCATTTTAGTACAATTGGTATTGTTGGAATGAATGAGATGTGTGAAAACTTTTTCGGAGAAGATATTGATATATTGAGCGAATGTGGAAAAGGCTTTGCTATTGAAGTTGGAAACTATATCCGTGGAAAGCTTTTGGAATTTCAGCAAACAACGGGAAATCTTTATAACTTTGAAGCAACCCCAGCCGAATCAACCGCTTTTCGATTGGCGTTGAAAGACAAAAAAGAGTACCCTGATATAGTTACTAGAGGAACAAAGAAAGCTCCATATTATACTAACAGCTGTCATATCCCTGTTTCAAAAATTAAAGGTATAAAAGAGATATTCGATCATCAGGAAGATCTTCAGATTCTGTTTACAGGTGGAACTGTAATTCACATCTTTGTGAACTCTGCTATTTCTGGCGAAGCAGCCCAAAATATTATTGAAATTGTGTGTAAGAACTATAAAGTGCCTTATGTCAGTATTTCTCCACTAAACAGATATTGTCCAGAACATGGTTATATTGCTGCTGATGTTGATGATTGTCCTATATGTCATAGAAAGGTACAAAAGTATCAGAGGATTACTGGCTACTTAAGATGTGTAGATAATTATAATGATGGAAAGAAATCAGAATTTGATGAGAGGGTGCAATTAAACATTGAATATTCATTATAAATTAATAGAGCATGAGAGGATAGGAGATGCGCCATTTGTTGGCGCTCTCATCTCTGCGTGTGACTGTAATTATGGATGTGAGGGTTGCTTTAATCAACATATAAAAAGTATCCAATTAAGATTGCTTCATCGAATGATATAGTCAGAGAAATCAAATCGAATATTTTTAATAAAGGAATCATTTTATCTGGACTAGATTGGGGGTTACAAAAAGAGGAAGCCATTGAATTGGCATTTCATTCCAATAGTAGTGGTCTATTATCAATTTTATACAGTGGAGATGAGGATGCTTTAATTTGGGGAAAAGATTACTTTGATTATATAAAAGTTGGTAGGTATGATGCAAGATTGAAGTCGGCAAACCATCTTGAGTATGGAGTATGTCTAGCCACCTTAAATCAACATATTTATAAAAAAGGAGTGGACTATTGACGAAATTAAAATTACATAACAAAATTACGCCAGAAAAATTAATCAAGGCGGGATTTAGACAGCAATTGGAAAATACATCTGTTTTTAGATTTCGTGAACGCCTATACAAAAGCATTATTTATATTTATATATCAATTAGAATCGATTTGTCAAAGGAATCAAAAGAACAGATTGAGTGGAATATTATTGATAATAATACGGGCTTAGGCTATAACACTTTTTATTTCACACCTAACACCGGGCCTTTCACGAAGTGATAAATGAGCTGGATAAAAGAGAAATATTATATGAAGGAGATGATGATTGATGGAATATGCAGTGGCACAATTTGAAAAGGTATCAAGAGAACAATTCTTTAAAGATATGATTGACTCTTTTGGAGTTCAATATGGATTGCCCGAAGATGGATTACTTGCAGAAATCCATGAGAGAATCAAGTTGCCACAAAGAGCCACAATGGGTTCAGCCGGATATGATATTTTTACACCAGTACACATTATACTGGGGCCGGGTAAGACAATAAAGATTCCAACTGGAGTTAGATGCAAAATTAATTATGGTTGGTTCCTTGGAATTTTACCACGATCTGGACATGGATTTAAATATGGTGTACGCCTTAGTAACACGTTTGGAGTAATTGATGCCGATTACTATTTGTCTGATAATGAGGGGCATATTTTTGTGAAGCTGATCAATGACTCATGTATTGGAAAGACAGTTGATATTCCAACATGGCAAGGGATGGCCCAGGGGATCTTCCTACCATTTGGAATTACTGTAGATGATAAATGCGATAGTATGAGGAATGGTGGTTTTGGATCAACTGATAAGTAAATAAATTATTGAGGCAATAGACTGGGATAAATGAATGTGATTGACAGATTATATGTTCGATTATTTGCTAATAATCCAGAAATCATAATATATGGATGTCCCTGACTCCTAGTGACTGGAGTCAGAGACATATGATAGTTCAAATCTTTACGAATTATCTTGATTCATAATTTCTTTAACTTGATTTATCAATAACTGTTCGGCTATAGGGTGTACTACAAAGTGAGAATATCCTCTTTTGATTAATCTTAGAAGATTAGCGTCAATATCACTATAAGGCGCAATGAAAAGCATTATTTTTTTCATGGGATGAGAAAAAAGTCTGAGTAAATCTTCTAAAATTATATTAGGGAGTTCCATATCGATTATTATCAATTTAGGATTTAAGCGATATGCAAGTGATAGGGTTTTTGTGCAATCATATGATGGGTATACATGTGAGTATCCGGCACGGGCCAACATAGTTGTCAATTGTTTCTGAAGCTCATCATTTTTTGAAATAATAATTATATTACGCATATGATCACCTTCTCTCTCTTTATTATAAATCTTTTCACTAATAATTACAAATGGGAGGGGGGATAAAAACGGCTTTATAATAATGAAAATTAACATTGGAGGGATACATGATACGCAGAATTTCTGCCAATAAGGAATCTTAGTCTGGGATAGCACTAATACTACGTATATTATGTAGATTAATGATTGAAAAATTTTGTAGCAAACTTTTTTTGTTAAACATATTGTAATAATAAAGAGCCGAAGGTTGAGATATGAAAACTGAAAGATATATAATATCAATTTTTGGAATCGATACGAGATATTATACCAGTAATTATATAACAGGCTTAATCGATAGAAAAAGTTTGGTTTGCGGAAGAATAAGAGGATGCGACCTGACAGAGTATGCACATGTGATTACAACTGTGAGAAATCCAGTAGAGATTGATACGCAAGAAATATTTATGGAATCATTAAAAAGTATACTAAGGGACATCAGGAAAATTCTCAATCATCCCAGTATGACAATTTCTATACAGGGCACGGAATACTATTATTTCACATGAAAGTATAAAAAATCAAGCAGTTACCGCTGCTTGACTATATAGACAAGATATATGGAGAAAAATCGATATTTTAGGGAATGCCGGAGGAAGGACAAAATGAAAACAGAACTAACAATAGAGGAGAGTTTGAAGAGGGAAAAAGGAATGATCTTTCCACAGGATTTTTCGGAGAAAACGCTTCTGGCAGTAGCACACAGTCACAATTGTATCAACGCCCTGAAAAAGCAGATCCCAATCAGGCCTATTACATATACAGGGACTAACAGAGCAGATTGTCCTGTGTGCGGAGCAACCGTGCGCTGGATGGAGAAGCCGTGGGGCGATTGGTGTAGCAATTGTGGTCAGCGGTTGGACTGGACGGAGAATTAACATTTTACAGAGAAAGCAGGTGTAGCGTGGTAAGCAGTGCAATTTATGAAAAAGTTACATATAAGCAAATTTATGATATGAAACACGCACTAGGATTTGACAAAAGGAAGGTGCGCGGAACAAAGCATAGGCGATATGAGCCATACCGGAACTATTTCAATACAGGGGAGTGTGATGTTGAGGATTGGGAGCGGCTTGTCACTATCGGATTTGCCACAAAGAGCCGAGATAATTGGTACCATGTGTCTGATGATGGCCGGATATTTTTGGAGCGGGTAACGGGAGTCAAGTTTCTCCCATAGAGTAACTAAATAACATTTGGAGGAAAAAGTAATGGCAATGTTTGAATATACGACCAAGGTCGAGATTTTGAAAGCTCTACTGGAAATTTTGAAGGAACTGAAAGCCATTAGAAAGGCTATGGAAGCTACGAAAAATTACCGTTTTGACGGAGATGAAAAATGAGAAAAGTAAAATATAAAGCTAATTATGGATACGCTGGTACTGATGTAGAGGATGAGCTGGAATATCCGGACGGGGCGACAGACGAAGAAATAGAAGAGGATATTAAAGAAATTGTCATGCAACGGGTTGACTGGTATTGGGAACCAGTAAATTAGCATTTCCAGGAAACAAGGAGGAAAAAATTATGATTACTATGAATGAAATACTGGATTCTGGCTTTGATGTTGGCGAGACCTGCAAGGAGTGTATAAGGTGTTACGGATACAATAATTGCTGCGAGGAAACAGAGGATGAATGTCATAATTTTGACGAAGTGAGAAGCGATTATATTGATTCTAAAATTTAGGAGGTAAACATGGCGAAAGCATATAGATGTGATTTGTGTAATAAATTTACAGATTACGCCTATAAAGTTGATGGACTCGATTTTAAAATTGGGGAATACAGAAGTGAATTTACAGGAACCCACGATAAGAGGCAAGAGGTACATGAAGTATGTCCAGATTGCTATGACAAGATTATGGAAACCGTGGAATCTTTGTATTCTCGTTAATATTAGCATTTTACAGAGGAGTAAATAACATGAAAGTAAAACAGACGCGTGAGATGGTGAAACGAATAGAGAGCCTAATGTCTGATCTTGAAAAAGTAGATAAATCAAGAGATATTGACGATAGCATTGAGGAAAGCATTGAATGCTATTCAGGCGTAAAATCATTTTCAGGGTTGTTGATTGACACTGTGGCTTATTTGGGTGATTATAGATCACTTCTAAATCGAGCCATTGAAGAAGCAGATATCCCATTAATTTAGCATTGGAGGAGATGCAATGTATTTAAATATAAAGTATAGAGATGGGAAAACGGAACAGCATTCGGTTGATGATATTGCTGTGCGGGATGGGTGCCTTGTATACTATATCCGCTTTGGGGTAGGCGCCGGACATCATTATATTCCGCTTGATATCATCAAAGAATTTCACAAAGAGAATTAGAATTTAGTTGAGGAAGGATAGAAAACTGATGGGAGCAAGACCAAGAGGCGTTGATAATGCAAGAGTTATTCAAGTGATTGAAACAGAAGCCCTGCGAGGAGCTGGAATAGAAGACGATGTGTGTCGAAGCGTGAAGCAGTATTGGGATTTTAACGGAAATTTATTGGCAGAAAATGATCCATTTACAAAAGAAAAAGAGTAGTCTCCTACTCAGTTCCTTTGCGCTCAATTTGTTTGGATTTATCTATTCCGATTATGTCGGTGTAAAGCAACTCTTGCTCGTGGCGATTTATATACCATTGTTCTAAGAGGTGTTCAATAAGTTTTATGAGTTTTTTAGCTTCATCAGGTTCGATATCAATGATAAGATTAATTTCTTTTTCCATGTGAGCACCGATATTACCAATACGCCGAATGCCATCAATTACACGCCACTGTTGTGCTGGTACTTTAGATTCTAACTTTTCGATGGCTTTGGCAAGATTTGTTTCTTTAATGTCCCAAAAATCACGAATCATTCCCTGGAGGCAACGGCGGGACAATGTGGCAGATGATTTTGGACTTAAAGATACAATAGTGCATGCTTCTTCGTAGTCTTGACGGATAGCTTTTGGAATATAATCTGGAAATTGTTTGGCGGATGATAGTGGACGAATGATGGTGTTCACATCAGTAACAGATTTCCCCGTACCATGTATTTTTATAGTATATTGACTGCAGTTAGGACATTTATAAAATGTGATTTTTATGCATGAGGGTTCTGTAGTGTATCCGCGTCCGTTAAAATATTCTCCAGGACTATTTTCAAAGCTAGTATCTCTGATTACTTGCGTGTCTTCGGAGACTGTCATTATCATTGAACAATATGGACATTGGAAACCAGGCATAGAGCGTTCCTCTCTTTCGTGTAATAAATAAATTATATCAAATAATTAGAGAGCATTCAACCTAATAACAAAAACCAAACTGATACAAAACTGATATATAAGAAAAGAAGGGAAGGAAATAATAATATGTCATCTTTTTGTAAAAGAAAGGTCAGCAAATCCTGCAAAGGATGTAAATATTATGTGAAAGTATTTTGGAATAATCATTGGCAATGGAGATGTACTTGTTAATAAATAACTAAACTGAGATCAGCGGTATTAAGATTTTGTTAGCCTGGCGATGCTTTACATCTTCAGCGCTATGGCGGGCTGGTTCATGGGATCCGTGCTCTCAGTCCTCTTTGATTTTATATCTGGAAATGAGATGAGCGACCAAAAGGAACACTGGAACCAGTATACTAAAAAGCCCCAGGTACCAAAAATTCATATCGGTCAGGTAGGTGATGATAAATAGAGCTATTTCAATGGATATGGGAGCAAAGACGCAGAGACATGCTAATATCCGCCATTCATTATTTGTCATGGTATTAATCTCCTTATATGTGAAATTGTATAGGGATCCAGTTACTTATTATTACGGTATCTAGTAATAGATATAGACAGAAGAATTATAGCGGCGACTAGTCCTAATATGCTGCCACTATTATACCAATATCCCAAGAGGGCTACAATCTGTCCAATAATTAGCAGTATACATAACATGATAGATATTAGGTTTATCCAATTTGTTTTCATGCTTCACCTCATTTGGAAATTGTTGCAACATTAAATCTAATTCTATTATATAAAAATTGTATGTGAAATGATAGAACAGAAATATTAAATTAAGTTTACAAAAGCGTTATTTTAACAAAAAGAGGAGAAACATATGAGAAGATTATTTTTACCTGGGATTATTGCATTATCCCTATCCTTAGTCATGCCCATGGCAGCGTGGGCAGATGATGAAAATAAAGAAACCGCAATAGCGGCACAGATAGAAACAATGAAAGAAGCATTTATTGGGGCGTTAGAAGAACCTAAGACAATGTATGCGAATCAGGCAGGAGTCAACATCCGGGATAAGCCTGATATTAAATCAGCGATTTTAGATCAAACATTATTGAACACATCCTTTGATATGGTTAGCGAATATAATGGATGGTCCATGATAACCACAGAAGATGGTTATGCCTATATCAAATCTGAGTATCTTTCTGACACGGAAACTTCCCTTGAATATATTGGACAATTTAAGATTAGCCACTATTGCTGTGAGCCGTATAAACACATATGTGGTGATGGAAAGGGGCTTACCCGGACAGGGATACCAGTACATCCTGGATTAATCAGTGTTGATCCAAATGTTATACCTCTTGGTAGTACGGTTGTTATAGATGGAGCCGAGTATCAGGCAGAAGATACTGGTGGGATGATCAAAGGCCACAAGATTGATATGGCTGTAGAAACACACCAGGAGGCGCTGGAAATGGGCGTATATTATGCAGATGTTTATAGGAAGAGATAGGAGATAGAAAAAGAATGGAGTTTGAGATTTTACTCAATAAAGTTGAGGATGTGAAGAGGTTTGTGGAATTAGCCCGGAATGTAGATGGCGATATTAATGTGGCACATGATAAATATGTAGTAGATGGCAAGTCGCTTTTAGGTTTGATGAGTCTTGATTTGTCAAAGCCAATTAAGGTGACAGTAATCAGCGATAATGATTATGGATTTAGTGAGTTCATGGTGAATTGTGTGAGCTGGATAGTAGGTAAATAATGTGTATGGGCGAAAATATTCGCCTATACATTATACATGACTTAGGAGATGTTTACTATAGAAAATGAAAGCATGAAACAGATGTTGTCAACATTACTTGAAACTGGTACAATGTCTATGAGTGATATAGCTTCTGCTCTCTATGAGAGAAAGGAGCAAAAACAAATGAAAGATTCCATTATAAAAATACCCAAAATAGGATATCGTGAAGATAGAGAAAAATACTATATAACCGTACCTAAGCGATTAAGTAAAACAAGTTCACGTTATCCTGTTTATGGAGATACAGAAGAGGAGGTTATAGAAAATTATAAACTTGAGATTTCCTTGAATAATAAAGGCGTTAGTGTGGGTGAAGAATCAATTACTCCAACATTTGTAAATATGCTAGAGTATACAATGAGAAATATTTTGTATTTTTCTCTTAATAAAACTTCATATTTATCCTATGAAAGTTTGTGTAAGAATCATATTCTTAATAAGCCATTTGCAAAAAAGAAAATTGATGAGATTACTTTTAAAGAACTAAATAAATACTTTAATTCAGAAATTTCAAAAATGACTGTTGCCGCAATAGGAAGTATTTATTCAATAATGAATAAAACATATGAGCAGGCAATAATACTTGGACATCTTACAAAAAATCCGATGGATTTAATTAATGTATCGTATAGTGAATGTAAAAAGCCAGAAAAGAAGAAACAGCGTTTGTCACATGAGGAGTTTGAAAGGTTATGCAAAGCGGTACCTACGTTATGTCAATTTGTTTCGAAGTACCGTTATACTCCAATGTATATAATTGCCTGTTATACTGGATTAAGATTGGGTGAACTAATAGGTGTAAAGAAAACTGACATTGACCTTCAAGTACGTGTATTACATCTTCGGAGACAATTGGTTTATTTGCCAGATAGAGATGTGCATCTTAAACGAGGTAAATTTCGGTTAGTTGAACAGGAGCCCAAATATGATTCTGAACGAGATATTCCACTATCAAAACAAGCTATATTTTGGATTGAATTAACTATTGAGATGAATAAACAAGATGGATTTGATAGTGAATATATATTTCTTAATAAACTTGGAAGAGTGCCAAGTCGTGCTTCGGTTAACGATATATGGCATCAGTTACTAGAAGAGTTAGATATTCCTTATTGTACACCGCACAAGCTTCGGAAAACCTTTACTACATTTTTATTAGACAGTGGGAATATTGAGTTGCCAGAAGTATCATCCATTTTAGGACACAAACACAAAACCATGACTCTGGATACCTATTTTACAGCAATAAATGACAACACTTTTTCTCCAGATATGCCCAATCGTTTTGACAACATCTTTGACAACACCGTGACAACAGGTGCGTCAGCCGAAAAGCTTAGAAAGTACTATTGATTCTATTAGCATTTACAAGGCTTTCAAGGGTTTTCAGATTGTTCATATAAGAATGTTGTGCAAATGATATAAAAAGCTTGAAAAATTCTGAAAAATTTAGTAAAATATACGCATGGGCTTAAATATTATGTACAGGAGGGAAATATATGAACGTATATGGGACTGAACAAATCCGCAACGTTGTATTACTTGGACATGGAGGCGCAGGTAAGACGACTGTTGCGGAAGCACTGGCGCTGATCACAGGCATGACGACCCGCATGGGAAAGGTGCCTGACGGCAATACCATCAGCGATTATGACAAAGAAGAGATCAAGAGACAGTTTTCTATTTCCACCACGCTGATCCCGCTGGAATATGCAGGCGAGGACGGACCAATTAAGATTAACCTTCTGGATACGCCGGGATTTTTTGATTTTGTAGGAGAAGTAGAGGAGGCGATCAGCGTTGCTGATGCAGCCATTATCGTAGTAAACTGTAAGGCAGGCATTGAACCGGGAACAGAGAAGGCATGGGAGATGTGTGAAAAGTACAACCTGCCCAGGCTGATCTTTGTTACCAACATGGATGATGACCATGCCAGCTACCGTGAACTGGTAGTGAAGATGGAGACCCGTTTTGGACGTAAGATCGCGCCGTTCCAGCTGCCGATCCGTGAGAATGAAAAATTTGTAGGTTTCGTCAACGTGGTTAAGATGGCCGGCCGCCGTTTTACTAAGCTGAGCGATTATGAAGAGTGCGAGATCCCTGATTATGTTCAGAAGAACCTGACCATTGCAAGAGATGCTCTGATCGAGGCTGTTGCCGAGACTAATGAAGAATATATGGAGCGCTATTTCCTGGGCGAAGAATTTACTCAGGAGGAGATTTCCACCGCTCTGCGCGAGCATGTGATCGAAGGCGACATTGTACCTGTTATGATGGGATCCGGCATCAACTGCCAGGGCTTTAAGGTACTGCTTCAGGCCATTGACAAGTATTTCCCGTCACCTGACCATTTTGAGTGCATTGGCGTGGACGTATCCACAGGCGAGCGCTTTACTGCCAAGTACAATGATGATGTATCCCTGTCCGCAAGGGTATTTAAGACCATTGTGGATCCCTTTATCGGCAAATATTCACTGATGAAGATCTGTACCGGTACCCTGAAAGGGGACACCATGGTATATAATGTTAATAAGGATGCGGAAGAGAAGATTGGAAAGCTTTATATACTCCGCGGCAAGGAGCAGATCGAGGTACAGGAGTTAAGGGCAGGCGATATCGGCGCTGTTGCAAAGCTTACCGTTACCCAGACAGGCGATACCATGGCGGTGCGCACAGCTCCCATTGTGTACCATAAGCCGCAGACCTCCACACCGTATACCTATATGGCTTACAAGGCAGCCAACAAGGGCGAGGATGACAAGGTATCCACCGCTTTGGCACGTATGATGGAAGAAGACCTGACCCTGAAGGTTGTCAATGATGCTGAAAACCGCCAGTCACTGCTCTACGGCATCGGCGACCAGCAGCTGGATGTTGTTGTAAGCAAGCTTCAGAGCCGTTACAAGGTGGACATTATCCTGTCCAAGCCTAAATTTGCATTCCGTGAGACCCTGCGCAAGAAGGTTAAGGTTCAGGGTAAACATAAGAAACAGTCCGGCGGCCACGGCCAGTATGGTGATGTTATTATGGAATTTGAGCCATCCGGCGATCTTGAGACACCGTTTGTATTTGAGGAAAAGGTATTTGGCGGTTCTGTTCCGAGAAACTACTTCCCGGCAGTGGAAAAGGGACTTCAGGAATGCGTTGTGAAAGGACCTCTTGCAGGATATCCGGTGGTTGGATTAAAGGCAACCCTCTTAGATGGTTCCTATCATCCTGTGGACTCCTCTGAAATGGCATTTAAGATGGCAACAATCCTGGCCTTTAAACAGGGCTTTATGGATGCCAATCCAGTGCTTCTGGAGCCGATCGCATCCCTTAAGGTGACGGTTCCTGATAAGTTCACCGGTGATGTTATGGGCGATTTAAACCGCAGGAGAGGCCGTGTTCTGGGAATGAACTCAGACCACAACGGCAAACAGGTGATAGAGGCGGATATTCCGATGTCTGAGCTTTTTGGCTATAACACAGACCTGCGTTCCATGACAGGCGGCATCGGTCTTTACAGCTATGAGTTTACCCGTTATGAGCAGGCTCCCGGCGATGTACAAAAGCGTGAGGTAGAGGCAAGGGCCGCAGCTAAGGATTCTGAGTGATCCGCCTGATGGACAGCCGATTATAGATGTAGCAAAGTCACTGAACAAAGGTGCAAGACTGCCCGCGTTATCTGCGGGCAGTTGTTTTGCCTCAGATTGGATGCAGTTTGATCGGATTAAATGGATTCAATTGCATGTAGCTGCATATCATAAACAAAGCAATATAAAATACTTCAAACTGTTGCAAATGTCACAGAAAAACAGGAACGAGTATGATATATTAATGTCATCAAAAGGAAAAACAAAATTTATAACATAAATTCAAGGAGGAAATAACAATGAAAAAATATGTATGTGATCCATGTGGATGGATATATGACCCGGAGGTTGGCGATCCTGACGGCGGTATTGCACCTGGAACAGCATTTGAGGATATTCCGGATGACTGGGTATGTCCTCTGTGCGGAGTTGGCAAGGATATGTTCTCTGAGATCGAAGAATAAGATACGTTCATACGGAAAACAAAGCACCTCTTTTCGGCTATTTTAACCGAAAAGAGGTGCTTTTTTGGAAATTGTCCTTGAGTATAAACTGGGAAGAGTTTACAATAGAGGAAGAAGTTAAGGATAGAAAACGGTTAACGGTAAGATCGGTTAACAATAGGGGGAAAGGGAAATCTTATTTATGACTGAGGAGCAGAGAAAGCTGTTTGAGGATACATTCCTTTCAAGCGTGCTTGACCGGATGGATACCCATATCTATATAACGGATTTGGAGACAGATGAAATTCTGTACATGAATGAGAATATGAAACATGCTTTTGGGCTTGAGGATCCGGAAGGGAAAGTCTGCTGGCAGGTCCTGCAGCACGGAATATCCAGGCGCTGTGAATTCTGTCCCATTGACCGTTTGATGGAAAAGAAGTCTGAAAAGGGATGGGTATGGCAGGAAAACAATACCTTAACAGGGCGCGTCTATCACAATTATGACAGTCTGATCAAGTGGAACGGGAGGACCTATCATATCCAGAACTCCATTGATGTGACGGAATATGACAGGATGTCGAATTCGGCCCGCACCGATGAGCTGACCCAGATGCTCAACCGCCGCGGCGGCAATGAACGCCTGGCCCAGGCCATTGAACAGGCGGCGCGGGAGAATCAGATCCTCACCCTGGTACTGTATGATATCAATGAACTGAAGCAGGTGAATGACAAGTACGGCCACAGCGCCGGAGACAGCCTGCTGCGCTATGTTGCATCCATCACCAGGGAATGCCTGGGCAGGATGGACTTTATGTTCCGTTTAAGCGGAGATGAGTTTGTCATGCTTTTTTATGGGCGCAGCCGGGCTGAGGTGGAAGAAAGCATGAAACGGGTCCTTCAGAGGGCAAGGCAGGACCGGGAGCGGGTAGGCATTGACTACGGCGTGCCTTTCAGCTACGGGATGACCGAGATATATCCGGGGGATAACAGCTCCATGGATGATATGATCGCCAGGGCGGATGAGCAGATGTATATACAGAAAAGGGCTTACCATATCATCCGGGCAAAAAAGAAACTCAGTGAAAACGGACAGAGCACAAGCGCCGATCTTTTTAAATATGACAATGAAACGTTTTATAATGCATTGACATCCAGCACCGAGGACTATATATTTGTGGGCAATATGAAAACCGGTGTGTTCCGCTATCCTCAGGCCATGGTGGAGGAGTTTGGACTGCCCGGTCAGGTGGTTATGAATGCGGCTGCATTCTGGGGCGGCCTGATCCATCCCCATGATGAGGCGTATTTTCTGGAGAGCAACCAGAATATAGCGGACGGCAGGGAAGACTACCACAACATTGAATACAGGGCCAGGAATGTAAAGGGAGAGTGGATATGGCTGCGCTGCCGGGGCAAGATGGTCCGGGATGAGGAGGGAAGGCCGGAACTCTTTGCAGGCATGATCAGCAATCTGGGAAAGAGGAATCAGATTGACCATATGACCGGCCTTTATAATAAGTATGAGTTTGAGGGGGATATAAAAAAATATCTGGTGGACCACAAGGAAGTGGATATGATTGGGCTTATGATCCTGGACCTGGATTCGTTCAAGAATATCAACGATCTCTATGACCGGTCCTTTGGGGATGAGGTCCTGCGGATCACGGCGCAAAAGGTGTCGTCCATGCTTCCGGCCAATGCCAAGCTGTACCGCCTGGATGGGGATGAGTTCGGCGTCCTCTGCCTTGGCAGCAATGAGGAAGATGGACAGGATATTTTCCATAAGATACAGCAGAATTTCCATAAGCAGCAGGAGTATAACGGGAGGAAGTACTACTGTACATGTTCAGCGGGCTTCACCATTTACCCCAGGGACGGGGACAATTATCTGGAACTTCTTAAATGTGCCAACTATTCCCTGGAGCACTCTAAGCTGACCGGCAGGAACAGGATGACTGTATTTTCCAAGGACATCCTTGCCGGACGGGAGCGGCGGCTGGAACTGCTGGAGCTTCTCAGGGAAAGCATTGAGCGGGGATTTGCGGGATTTACCATTCATTATCAGCCTCAGGTGGATACCAGGACAGGTGTGCTGCAGGGAGCGGAGGCGCTGGCCAGATGGCACTGCAGCAAGTACGGGGACATTTCCCCGGGAGAGTTCATTCCCCTTCTGGAGCAGAACGGACTGATTATCCAGCTGGGGCGGTGGATCTTTTGCCATGCGGCTGCCCAGTGCAGGGAATGGTGCGGTTTTAAGCCTGATTTCCGCATGAGCATCAATCTCTCCTATGTCCAGCTGACAGAGGGGGATATCATACCGTATATTGGCGATACCTTAAAGGAACTTGATCTGGAGGCATCCCATGTGGTCATGGAACTGACAGAAACCTATCTGGCCAAGGCGGATGACCGCATCCTGCAGATGCTAAGGGACATGAAGGCCATTGGCATACAGGTTGCCATGGATGATTTTGGAGTGGGCTATTCCTCACTGTTTTCCCTGAAGAACATTCCGGTGGATATTGTTAAAATAGACAGAGGGTTTGTGAAAGGGGTCACCACAGATATATTCAACGCCACATTTATCCGTTCCATCACAGCGCTGTGCCATGATGTTGGCAAGCAGGTGTGTTTGGAGGGCGTGGAGACCGAGGAGGAATACCTGGCGGTGAGGGAGCTTGGAATGGAGTCCATACAGGGCTTTTATTTTGGACGCCCTGCAGGACCTGTGGAATTTGAACAGAAATACGGATTAAATATATAAACGGACACTGCGCTTGTCCATTTCAATGATACGTTCCTCCTTCATACGCTTCAGTTCCCGGGTCATGGCGCTGCGGTCGATGGAGAGATAATCGGCCAGATCCACCATGGTAAAGGGAAGGCGGAAGGAGGAACTTTTTGCCTGTGCGGCCAGCTGGAGAAAATAACACATCAGTTTTTCGCGGATGGTGCGCTGGGAAAGGACCTCCACCCTGCGGCTTAAGTTCAGGGCGCGCTCGGAGATCATATCCAGAAGGTTCTGGGTCAGCTGATGGTGGTAGGTACAGGCTTTTGTACAGGGGGAACTGATGGTGGCATAGTGGATAAAAAGCACATCACAGGCACTGTCGCTGACCACGCTGATGCCGGCATTCTCGCTGCCCTCATAGGACAGCAGATGGCCAAAGATGTCCTGGGGACCCAGCCGTTCCAATATGGTCCTGGCCCCGTTGAATTCATAGCGCACCACGGAGGCGGTGCCTTTTCCAATGATACCGATGTCATTAAAGCCCTGGTCGTAATCGCAGATGGTCTCGCCGGCCCGGAACTGTTTCGACCTTCCGTCCAGGCAGGTAAGCAGGCGTTTGTATTCTTCCATGGAAATGTCTTTAAATAAGTTTTTCTGAAAATATTCTGTCATCTCTCTTTTACCCTGCCTTGTTTTGTGTTATGATATTCAATATCATAATACTTTTCTGTTGCAAATGCAACATTAATATGACAAAAACTTTTAGGGAGAACAGACATTTGCATATGATACAGGAAGAGAACGAACAGGCGCTCGGGAGATGGCAGAGAAGGCAGTTTTCACACGTGGGGTTGGTGGCCGCCTCCTTTATGCTGGTAACAGTTCTGGCCCAGGTCGTGATGATGTTTTTTGTGGGAATGGTCAACATGTTGCTTGGGGGAGTGATGGATCTTTTCAGCGGGCGTGGTCTTGTCCTTATATCAGCCATACCCATGTACCTGGTTGCATTTCCGGTATCGGTGGCTCTGATCCAGCTGGTCCCCAAGTGCGGCGGTTCCCAGAGGCAGCGCTGGGGAATGGGAAAGTTTACGGCCTGCCTTGTGATCACAGTGGGTATGGGGCTGGCCGGCAACCTGCTGGGACAGCTGGTGGAATGGTTTAAGCCCTCAGGTCTGGGAGATGGTGAGTTGGACCGTATCCTGATGAATTCAGGAATATGGATGACTGTTTTATTTACAGTGGTTGCCGCGCCGGTCATAGAGGAACTGCTTTTCAGAAAACTGCTCATGGACCGGCTGCTGGGATTTGGGGAAGGACCGGCGATACTGGTGTCGGGCCTGATGTTTGGAATGGCCCACGGGAATTTCTCGCAGTTTTTCTATGCATTTGGGATCGGCTTGCTGTGGGCATATGTGTATGCCAAGACGGGGAAGGTAAGTTATACCATCGCCCTTCATATGATCTTTAATTTTCTGGGCGGGGCCATATCAGTGGAACTGTCAAAAGGGGCAAAGGGTCTTATGGATCTGCCGTGGTTTCTGCGGAAAATGGAGCATCTGTTAGATCTTGACTTTAGCGGGATCATATCAGCCCTGTCAGGGCTTCTGATCACCGGATACCTTCTGTTTATGGTGGCATGCCTGATCGGTGGCATCACAATTTTAATCCTGTATCGGAAAGAGATCCGTTTTGCGCCTGGAATATGGCCCATCCAGAGGGGAAAGAGATTCAGGACCGTGTTTTTGAATCCGGGAATGATCATCTATTTTCTTATATGTATAGGATTATTTGTATTGAATTGGTAACATGGTATTGCGCTGCGGCCCTTACATCTGTTATACTCAGATGGATGCTTTGTAGTGGTAAAGCTGTGATGAACGACAGTAATGGACATGTGGGATATAAAATGAACCACAATGCAAAAGCTGTTGAAACTACAGCGAAAAGACTGGACAAATCAAAATTTTTGCTTTATAGTATTAAACAATGAACGTAAAAGGGCAGGCGCCATTCAAAGAAGCCGCGCCCTTTTTATAAAAATAAAGTAACCGTCCTGAACAGTTACAAAATAAATAAGACCGGAGGTAACGTAAATGGTATCATTGTATGAAAACGGTATTTACCTGATAAACGGGACAGAGATCGTACCGGAAGCAGAAAGCGGGAAAGTAAAGGCCCTCACCGGTGTGGAGGCGGATAAGGCGGCTGCCAGAAAAGGGACCATTGCCTATTCCATACTGGAAGCCCATAACACATCTGACAATATGGAACATCTGAAGCTCCGCTTTGACAGCATGGCCAGCCACGATATTACGTTCGTAGGCATTGTCCAGACAGCCAAGGCATCGGGCATGGAACAATTTCCCATACCTTATGTATTGACCAACTGCCATAACACTCTCTGTGCAGTGGGCGGGACCATCAATGAGGACGACCACATGTTCGGCCTTTCCGCTGCTAAGAAATACGGCGGTATCTATGTGCCGCCCCACATTGCGGTGATCCACCAGTATATGAGGGAAATGATGGCCGGCTGCGGCAGGATGATCCTGGGTTCTGACAGCCACACACGTTACGGCGCCCTGGGAACCATGGCAGTGGGCGAGGGCGGAGGCGAGCTGGTGAAGCAGCTTCTTCGCGATACATATGATGTGGCTTATCCGGGCGTTGTGGCGGTTTACCTGGACGGGGCGCCGAGACCGGGTACAGGTCCTCAGGATATTGCCCTTGCCATTATAGGGGCGGTGTTTAAGAACGGATATGTAAAGAATAAGGTGATGGAATTCGTAGGCCCAGGTGTTGCATCCATGACAACGGATTACCGCAATGGGGTGGATGTAATGACCACAGAGACCACCTGCCTCAGCTCCATCTGGAAGACGGATGAGGATACAAAGAAATATCTTGCAATGCACAACAGGGCAGAGGATTACAAAGAACTGTCCCCGGCGGATGTGGCATACTATGACGGCTGCGTCTACGTGGACCTGTCCACGGTTAAGCCCATGATCGCACTGCCGTTCCATCCAAGCAATACATATGAGATTGACCAGCTGAAAGCTGATATGACAGATATCCTCAGGGAAGTTGAAACGGAAGCTGCCAGAATCTCCGGAGGCAAGGCGGAATTCACCCTTCTTGACAAGGTGGTGGACGGCCAGCTTCTGGTTCAGCAGGCAGTGATCGCAGGCTGCGCAGGCGGAACCTACAGCAATGTAATAGAAGCAGCCCGGGCCCTTAAGGGAAAGAACTGCGGATGTGATGAATTCTCACTGGCAGTTTATCCTTCTTCACAGCCTGTATTTGCAGACCTGGTGAAGAAAGGGGCTGTGTCGGATCTGATGGATGCGGGAGCGATCATCCGCACCGCCTTCTGCGGACCCTGCTTTGGCGCGGGAGACACGCCCTGCAACAACGGACTCAGTATCCGTCACACCACCAGGAACTTCCCCAACCGGGAGGGCTCCAAGCCGGGGAACGGCCAGATGGCTGCAGTGGCGCTCATGGACGCACGTTCCATTGCCGCAACAGCGGCCAATGGAGGCATCCTCACCTCCGCATGGGAGATGGATTGCTGGGGCAATGTGCCTGAATATGAGTTTGACGATATTTCCTATAAGAACCGCGTCTATATGGGATACGGCAAGGGCGATACGAAGAAGGGCCTGATCTATGGTCCCAACATCAAGGATTGGCCGCAGATGAGTCCTCTGGCGGACAATATCCTGTTAAAGGTATGTTCCAAGATCATGGATCCCGTAACCACCACGGATGAGCTGATCCCGTCCGGTGAGACATCATCCTACCGTTCCAACCCACTGGGGCTGGCGGAGTTTACTTTATCCAGAAGGGATCCTGAATACGTTGGCAGGACCAAGGAAGTGGACCGGCTGGAAAAGGCAAGGGTTAAGGAAGGCCCTGAAAAAGAATTGGAGCTGGAGCCGAAACTTGGGACTATTTTCCAGCTGATCAACAGGATTGAAGGAAACGAACATGTGACCATGAAGGATACGGAGATCGGAAGCATGATCTACGCCGTGAAGCCTGGTGACGGTTCAGCCAGGGAACAGGCGGCCAGCTGTCAGAGGGTGATCGGCGGACTGGCAAATATCTGTAAGGAATACGCCACTAAGCGTTATCGCTCCAATGTGATGAACTGGGGCATGGTTCCTTTCCAGATGGAGGCTGACCCTGAGTTTGAAGTGGGAGATTACATCTATGTGCCGGGCATTAAAGCGGCTCTGGACGGAGATATGAAACAGATTAAGGCGTATGTGCTGGGAAGCGGGGAAGAAGACGCACCGGTTAAGGTTCTGGATTTATATATTGCGGATATGACAGCGGAGGAACGGAAGATCGTGAAAGCCGGATGCCTGATCAATTATAACCGCACAAGGCACTGATGGAAGGGGATATCCCCGCAGCACCAATTTCAGAGAGGAGTAATAACAATGGTCAAGGAAAGCTATCTTGCTCAATTTTATGGAAAATCCCAGAATTATACAGATATTCCGAATAAGTGGTATAAAGAGTACAATGTAAAGAAGGGCCTGAGAAACGAAGACGGAACAGGTGTCCGTGTAGGACTTACCAGAGTGGCCGATGTGGTGGGATATGAGGAGACTGAGGAAGGCATCAAGGCGATACCCGGCCGTCTGCTTTACAGAGGAATCGATGTGCTGGACCTGGTGAACGGCAAAAAGGGAAGCCACTTCGGCTATGAGGAGGTATGTTTCCTGCTGTTGTTCGGCTATCTTCCCAAAAAGGGGGAACTGGAAAAGTTCTGCAACGTGGTGAGACGCTGCTACGAGATCCCGGATGAGTTTGTGGAAATGAACCTGCTGCGCCTGCCGGGAAAGAACCTGATGAACAAGCTTATGGATGCGGTCCTGACCCTGTATAATTATGATGATGATCCGGACAATACGGATGTTTACCAGACCCTGATCAAGGGCGTGAACCTGTTGGCAAAGCTGCCGTCCATTGCCTGTTACGCTTACCAGAGCAAGGTGCACTACTATGACCGTGAGAGCCTTTTTATCCATTATGCAAATCCGGAATATTCCATTGCCGAGAATTTCCTGAGCCTGCTGAGAAAGGATCAGAAGTTCTCCACAAAGGAGGCCAGCCTTTTAGACACCATACTCATGCTTCATGCGGACCATGGCGGCGGCAATAACTCCACCTTCACCAATGTAGTGATCGCATCCACCGGAACAGATATTTATTCCACCGTATGCGGCGGCATCGGTTCCCTGAAGGGACCGCGCCACGGCGGAGCCAACATCAAGGTGGCTGAGATGATGGACGCAGTCCTGGAGGAGACCGGAGGCTATGATGCGGACGATGCCAGGATCCGTCAGGCCGTAAGAAAGATCATGTCAGGCGACCTCTATGACAAGTCAGGCCTTGTATACGGCTTTGGCCACGCTGTTTACACCGTATCCGACCCGCGTGCGGAAGTCTTAAGGGCCTGCTGCATAGAAGTTGCCAAGGAACAGAATCACATGAAGGAGCTGGATTACTATATGCGTTTCGAGCGCATTGCCAAGGAGGTCATGGAGGAGATCAAGGGCAAAGCCCTTCCCACCAATGTGGACTTCTACAGCGGCTTTGCCTATGGCATGCTCCGCATCCCCAGGGACCTGTATACCCCTCTGTTTGTGTGCAGCCGTATCGTTGGCTGGGTAGCGCACAACATCGAAAACAAGCTGTATGACGGCCGTATCATGCGTCCTGCCACCAAATATGTGGGTGACAACATGGATTATGTGGCCATGGAAGAGCGGTAAGGCCACCGTCTTCCTCCTGCAAAGGTTACCTGCGCCGCCGGTATCAGCTTCCACATACTCTGCATCATCAAGACAGCCGGAAACAGTGCCGCACCCCGCCGGTTAAGGGGGGCCGCAGCACTGTTTCCGGCTGTTTTATACCATACGAGGCCGTTTGCTATCTAAAGCCCTTTACATTTTCCGCCTTTCCATCTGTCCCAGGCCCGCGACCTGTTCCCCTCACGAATGGAACTCCCTCCCCGCTGCTTACATCAAATTAAAATCAAATAAACTCAGCTGCTTCATCCCATCCCCCGGTATATGGGCCTGCTCTGTGCGGCATGCGTTCTGGGGGATTTCGGACAGGAAGGGGGATGGCTCCTCGGAGGTGGTCAGAACCAGTTCTTCCTTTGCACGGGTCATTGCCACGTACAGAAGGCGCCGCTCCTCCTCCCAGTCCACAGGGCCGCTGCCTGACTTAAGAGGCATAAGCCCTTGCTTGAGTCCGTACAGGAACACGGTGGGAAATTCCAGGCCCTTGGAGGCGTGGAAGGTCATCAGGGTGACCGCGCTCGATGGACAGGAGTCCTGGCCGCTTCTGGTGACATCATTTCCCTGTCCAAAGGTAAGGGTATGGATCATATCCTCCATGGTCTTGTGGAAATATGACATGCACACCAAAGTCTCCATGGCCTTGCTGTCACACAGCTTCAGACCGTGCCTCCAGTCCTCCAGGATCTTCCAAGGCTTTTCACGCTTTAAACGGCCGGAATATGCCTCTTTTAAGGTCTCATAGTTGTGGGATGATGAAAGCAGTTTACAGCACAATGCCTTTGTCTGTTTCCATTGGGAAGCATTTTCATCCCGGAAATACTGCAGCAGACCATGAAAGAAGCAGATGGTTCCCTGAACAGATGGATCGGACAGATAATCCTCACGCCCGGACACCACATAGGGAATCCCTTCTTTTCTCAGACACTCCTCCAGCAGCTTTGCCTGATGGTTGGTCCTGTACAGGATAGCGATATCTCCGAAACTTCTGGGGGTATCTGAGAAATGGGCGGTATTTGTGTGGGCGTCCAGCATATCGATGCCTCCCACCATGTGTCCGATCTCCTTGGCAATAAAGATGGCTTCCGACAGGCTGGTTTTGGCAGCGGCCACCCGGACCGGGGAGCCGTGGGAGAGCATTGGTTCCAGTTCCCTTTTCCCACCTGGGTTGTGGGAGATGAGGGGAAGGGCGGCTGCCAGGATCTCCGGTGTGGAACGGTAGTTAGGTTTTAAGCGCAGTGTATTTACCTGTTCAAAATCCGCGTTCAGAAAGTCGAAACAATTGCTCTGGGAGCCGCGGAACCCATAGATGGACTGATCCGGGTCGCCGATCAGGAATAATTCCTTGCCTCCCTTGCACCAGGCACGGATCAGGCGGTACTGGACCGGGCTGATATCCTGGAATTCATCCACCAGAAGATAGAAAAAGTGTTTTTTGCGGAGCTGGCTGGACTGCTCTGACTCCAGCCGTTCCAGTACGTTCAGGAGCAGATCGTCAAAGTCCATGATATGACGGTCTGCCAGGAGTGTATCATACAGGCGGAATGCCTCTTCCATGTCAGGGGTCTGGATCCCGGATTTGTGCAGGGATACCATGGCGAGAAACTGGCGGGCAGAGCAGGAGAGGCTCAGCTGTTCCACTGTCTGAGACGCGCATTCCTCCAGCTGGCCTTCATCGGCCAGGACCAGGTCGGTCCCATCCGCCAGCAGCATCCGGTAGCACAGGGAGTGAAAAGTCCCCACCTGCATCTGGGTGAGGCGGCCCTTGCCCGGCAGCTGCTGGTGGATACGCTGGCGCAGCTCCTCGGCAGCTTTGTTGGTGAAGGTGACTGCGGTGATCTCACCGGGTTTTACGCCCCGTTCACCCAGAAGATAAGCAAGGCGGGACACCAGGGTCTTGGTCTTTCCCGTGCCCGGACCGGCGATGACAGCGGTTACAGGGGCGATGGACTGGACTGCCTGGCGCTGACCCTGGTTGAGTCCTGCCAGGGATGGATGGTTGTCAGAGGGATCCAGGATGACGGGGGCAGCAACAGCGGAGGAAATGGGATCCGGTTCACTGGTGCAGGCAGAGAGCATCTGCGGCTGTTTGCTTTCCCCGGCATAAGACAGGTCCGCGGACAGGAGACTGCTGTCATCAGATGGGGTATCCTCTTCATCCAGAATAAATGACAGCTGTCCCTCCACGCTGTCCAGTTCCGCTGCCCCGAACAGCTTCATGGTGCCGTATTCCCCATCATACCCGGGCCTCCATTCCACCTGCCCTTCCCGCAGATGGCGGATGCCCTGGGCTGTGAGCTGGCCTCCGATCCGGCTGATATCATCCAGGGACGCTTTCCTGAGTATGTGGAATTCATCTCCCAGCTCCTCCAGCATGTGCTCATACTGCCGCGCCACCTTGACACTGCCGGAGGAGGTGCCCATACAGCCGGCGATCACTTCAGGAAGGGGTACCAGGTTCTCATAAGGCCTGCCGCCCGGCAGCCGGAAGGTTTCCTGGCGGTCGGCCAGCTGTTCGATCCTGTGAAGCACACCTGTGGTCAGCTTTCTGCCGCACACAGGGCATATACCGTTATACTGCCTGGCCTGGGACGGACTCAGGCACAGGTGGCATTTGCGGTGGCCGTCAAAATGGTATTTACCCTCCTCCGGGAAAAACTCGATGGTTCCGGCCAGCCCCTCGCCTCTTTGGATCGCGCCGTAAAGCCCTTCATAGGACATGGCGATATCAAGCAGATTGGCCTCCCTCCCCAATTTGGCTGGGGAATGGGCATCTGAATTGGAGATCAGCTGATAGGAATCCAGAGCGGACAGGCGCCAGTTCATGGCCGGGTCCGAGGACAGCCCTGTCTCCAGGGCGTGGATCTGGGGCGTCAGCTCCTCATAGCACTCTTCAATGGTATCAAAACCGGAAAATGCGCCGAACAGGGAAAAATGAGGCGTCCAGATATGCGCAGGCACATAAATCGCCTCCGGACACGCATCAAGTGTGATCGCCAGAAGATCATGGCAGTCAAGACCAAGGATGGGACGCCCATCAGAGTGGATGTTGCCAATGGCCTCCAGCCGCCGGGAGAGAACTTCCGCAGCCTCCAGGCTGGGAAGGAGGATCAGGCTGTGAACCTTGCGCACCTTTCCGTTCTTCTTATAAATGGAGCTGATCTCCCCGGTAATCACAAAACGTGGTTTATTTCCGGCGGCAGCTGAGGAATGGCGTATTTCCCATTCTTTTTTGAGCACGTAAAGGCCGGACTCGGCCGGCTCCAGTTTCTGCTCCAGTTCAGCCCTCCATGCCTGGTGGGTAAAATCCCCTGTTCCAACTATATGAATCCCTTTTTTGCGGGCCCAGAGATCCAGATGCTCCGGTGTCAGCTCTTTGCTGGTGGCCCTGGAATAACGGGAGTGGATATGTAAATCGCCTATGTACATTTAATTGCACCTGCTTTCCTTTGATAGTAATAATTATAATGGATTTCTTGGAAAATGGAAGAGGATGAGTATGGAAATAGCGTGTGGGGGGAGAAAATTGAAATTTACATATTCCATGGAACTAAAGTATGATATACTTTAAAAAAGAGGGCATGTATCAGGCGTTTGAGATGAATGTCCCAAAGGGGAATGAAGGAGTGAAATGTGGATGTGGATGAAACTAAAGTGTCTTTTAGGAATAGACGCCGGGCTCCGGGATTTTGATGAAATTGAATGTTCCCTTCACCGGGATGTGGTGAACAGGAACTTCTTTTTTCATCTTTTTATCATTATATATGAACTGGTCATGCTGGTTTCCATTTCATTGCGTCCGGGCGGCCCCTTCTTGAAACCGAGGCGCACCGCTTATTTTCTCATGTATCTCATCCTGATCCTGGTCACATTGTGTGTGATGGCAGGGCAGGCCTGGGTTGACAGAAAGAAGGAGAACAGCCACCGTTATTATTTCTGGATTGAACACGCCTATTTGGTGTTTTTCAGCTTTTGGGGAATCGCCGTCACGCTGAATGACCAGCTGGGGGGGAATGGACTGACGGTCTATAACTATGTGATCCTGATCCTGGCCATCCTGTCCATGATGAAGCCGTGGAAGACGGCGCTGCTGTTTCTGGCGGATGTTCTGGTGTTTAATCTGCTTCTGCCATATTTTCCTGATCCCGCAGGGTTAAACCATACGTATAATAACCTGATGAACAGCCTGTTTCTCTCACTGGTGGCAATTGGGATCGCCACAAGCCTGTATAATTCCAGGATCCAGTCAAAGAAGGATGAGATCACCATCCGAAGGCAGTACCAGCAGATCGAGGCTGCCAATAAGATCTTAAGCAAAGAGGCGCTAACGGACGCGCTGACAGGCATCCAGAACAGAAACAGCTATAAAAAGGCGATACGGACATTAACGCAGCCGGATACCCTTTCACTTGCCTGTGTTTATATTGATGTAAACGGACTGCATGAGATCAACAACCATTTAGGGCACAAGGCAGGAGACGTCATGCTGAAAACAGTTGCGGCGATCCTTTTAAAGAATTTTGGCAGGGAATCCGTCTTCCGCATTGGGGAAGATGAGTTTGTAGTGCTCTGTAGGGATGTTCTGCATCAGACAGTGACGGAGAATTTGGAGGATGTCCGACAGGCGGTGGAGCGTGCGGGCTATTCTATTTCCGTGGGCCTTGAATGGAGGGAGGAGGGTCTGGATATCAATGAGATAATCCAGGCTGCGGAGACAGATATGCAGATGCATAAAGAGGAATATTACTCCGCCCAGGGGGGTGAGCGCCAGCAGCGGTCATTGGACAGCCAGATGGAACGGGTAATCACTGAAAAAAGGGATGCGGAGCGTTTCCTGCGGGTTCTGGCACCTGTGTTTAAAGGCGTTTATTTTGTGAATCTGGAAACAGATACCCTGCGCCGGATCTTTATTCCGTCCTATTTTGAGAAAATGCTGGAGGAATCCAGGGACAGTTTCAGCAAGGCCCTGCTGATGTATGCCAACCGGATGGTGGAGCCGGAATACGTCCGTTTATTTGAACAGTTCTGCGATTATGGGAATCTGGAGATGATGCTGGACGGGGATGAGATACCTGGATTTATATATCAGAAAAGGGATGGAAGCCGGTTGAAACTCAGGGTTCTGAGATGCAACTCATATTTCAGCAGTTCCCAGGAAACATTGTGGATATTTTCCGATATGGAAGAAAGTTATTAGATTGAAAAACATACCCTCAGTTGACAAGGGCCGGGCAAAATCATCCGCCCGGCCTATTTGTCAGATCCTAACCGCTGATTCCCTGCACCTCATCCACCGGCATGGAAAATGCGACCGCATGTTCCCCGGTCTCCTGCAGTACCGTCTCGCAGATCGCCTTGAGTATGGGCTGTTTTCCGGAAACAGGGGTAAGGATAAGGAGGATGGCCTTTTCCTGGGAAAGGGTCAGGCCGAAGAGCTTCTTTCCTTCATCGGTGCCGATCTCCCTGGCTTTTACAAGGGTGCCACCGTGGCAGCCGGCCTTTCTGGCAGCCTCCATGACCGGTGTGGACAGATCCGTATTGATAACTGTGGCGATTAATTCGTAGTGTTTGCTGTCTGGCATAGATGTATCCTCCTTAGCACAAGCTGTGATCTGTGTCTGGGATGTATCCCAATCCTTTAGAAAATTGGAAGCAGCAATACTGATTCCTGAAAGCGGGATGGAAAATGCAATTCCATGTCCTGGCTTGTCAAACTCCATCTTGTGTTTTAGAGCCTCCATTGCCTGATGGGCATCGGTGCCGGTTGCGATTCCCAGAACCAGATCCTTTTCCGGTTCATCCAGTCCCAGGCAGTCCATGATGGCGGAGCTGGCAGTTCCGTGTCCCCTGACTGCCAGAAGGATTTCCAGGTGGTGTTCATGGAAAATGGATGCAGCCTTGTTGCCCTTGCCCCGGTCCACAATGGCGGCCATCCATCTGATACTATTCATGTTCATCGGAGTCCTCCTTTTCTAATTCGATAAATTCACTGTTCATATCAACGTAGGACAGCCGTGAATCGCTTTTTGCCCTTTTCGTCTTGATCTCATAGGATAAGCCGATAAATTGTATGATAATAAGGGGCGTCATGGCCACCATGGCCACAATGCCGAATGCATCTGTCAGGATATTCCCGCCCAGCGCTTCGCATGCGCCCATTGCAAAGGGGAGCAGGAAGGTTGCGGTCATGGGACCGGATGCAACACCGCCAGAGTCAAATGCAATGGAAGTAAAGACAGGAGGAACCACAAATGACAGCCCCAGGGCCAGAGCATATCCTGGTAAGAGCAGGCTCATAAGAGGGAGTCCGGTCATGACCCGAAGCATGGATAATCCCAGGGAAAGAGCCATTCCAACGGACAGGCCTTTCATCATGGTTGCCTCGGATATGGTGCCGCCCGTCACCTCCGCCACCTGCTTGTTTAATACCTGCACGGCAGGTTCCGCCTTTACAATGTAAAAACCAATGAGCATGGCGATGGGGATCAGGACCCACCGGTAGGAAAGGGAAGCGATCTGCTTGCCCAGGTAACTGCCCGCGGGCATGAATCCTACGTTGACCCCTGTGAGGAACAGCGTCAGTCCAATATAAGAGTATAACATTCCCACCAGGATCTTCACAACCTGTCTTTTACGCATTTTTAAGAAAAAGATTTGGAAAATGATAAAGAATATCAGGATGGGGAACAGGGCGGTAAATACCTCCATGGCGTATTCGGGCAGCTCATTCTGAAAGGCCAGCCATAAATCCTGGGAATTGCTGATGGAGGGAATAACCGTTGGCTCATAGGTGCCTGAGGATGACTGGTAGATAAAACCCAGGATCATAACCGAAAGGATGGGACCGATGGAGCACAGGGCAACAAGGCCGAAGCTGTCACTGTCCTGATTTTTCCCCTGGCCGATGGAGGACAGACCCATGCCAAGAGCCATGATAAAGGGAACTGTTATGGGGCCGGTGGTCACGCCTCCGGAGTCAAATGCCACTGCAAGAAAGTCACCTGGAATATAGAAGGCCATGATGAACAGAATGAGATAGCAGACCATAAGAATATGGGACAGGCTCCATCCGAAAAGGGAGCGGAGGAATGCCAGGGCCAGAAACAGACCCACGCCTGCGGCTACGGTGAGGATCAGTACCATGTCAGGTACGGCCGGCGTCTGTCCTGCCAGGACCTGAAGGTCCGGTTCGGCAACGGTTACAATTGCGCCCATGATAATACATGCCAGTATGATGATTGGAAGTCGTTTCGCCTTGGCCAGCTGTGCCCCTACCTTTTCCCCGATGGGCATCATGGCCATATCTACCCCCAGTGTGAAAAATCCCATACCTATAATAAGGAAAGCGGCCCCTGCCAAAAACAGCATCAGCGGGTCCAGGGGAATGGGGGCAATGGTGATTCCAAGTATCAATACGATACAGGTAACGGGCAGCACAGATGATAGGGATTCTGTGATTTTTTCTTTGAGTTTCTGATTCAATAAGTTACCTCCTGTTGTCCGTTATTTTGTTTTAGGATATGCCTTATATAAAGCTTAGCATAGGGACAACGGTCAAAGCAAGTGAATGGGGCGTTAGAAAAATGTTAAGAAAAGATAAAGATTGAATGTGGGGAAAGGGCGTAGTATAATAAATCCATTGTAAAAAAGAAAATGGGAGAACCGGGACATGACATTTTATAATAAGGAAGGAATGCCGGCAGCGTATCTGGATAAGGACAGGGAGCACATCTACCTGTTTGACGGAACGCCAGCGGCCTATATTGTTGAAGGAGCTGTTTACAGTTTTGAAGGATTACAGTACGGTTGGTTTGACAGGGGATGGATCCGTGACCTGGAAGGTTACTGCGTCCTTTTCACAGATGAGGCGCGTATCGGAGGTCCGGCCAAACCTTCCAGACATGAGACGCCGGCCAAGTGGGCTAAGGCGGCTAAGCCCCACCGGCATGCCCGGACAGCCCGGTGCGCCAGAACCCCTTATAAAGCGGCCTGGTCAGAGATGACAGCAGCTGACTTTTTTCGCCTGTAGAGGTTGACACTGTCATGGAAATGTGCTAAATTATGCTTTAGTGCAAATACGCAGAAAGGGAATAGTAGATAACCCTATGGATACAGAGAGCCGGCGGCTGGTGTGAGCCGGTGACAGAAGGTTGTTGAACTGGCCCTGGAGTAGCCTGGCCCAAAGGAGATGTCCCATCGGGATCGGATCTCAGTAGGACAGGACGGAACCCTTACCGTTATAAGAGGAACAAGTGCATGCGTCAGAAGGCATGAACCAGAGTGGTACCGCGCGAGGACATTGGCTTTGCGTCTCTAGAGGATAGAGATGCAGGGCTTTTTTATATCATAGGAGATTTCTCTGGAGTTCCCTATGATATAAAAAACGCTCCGCCGGAACCGCACTGCGGGTAAGAAGTCCCGAATGTTATATGGTTCACCTGCCCTGAGATAACCAATGGAGGAATGAAATTATGGCAACACAGTACAATCACAGCGCGATTGAGAAAAAGTGGCGTGAAAACTGGGAGGAAAAGCCCATCAATGTCAATGATGGCAAGAAAGAAAAGTATTATTGTCTGGATATGTTCCCATATCCGTCAGGCAGCGGCCTTCATGTGGGCCACTGGAGGGGATATGTAATCTCCGATGTGTGGAGCAGATACCAGCTGTTAAAGGGAAAATATGTGATCCATCCCATGGGCTGGGACGCATTCGGCCTTCCTGCTGAGAACTACGCGATCAAGATGGGGGTTCATCCGGCTAAATCCACGGAAGCCAACATTTCCAATATTAAAAAGCAGATCAAACAGATTGCCGCCATTTATGACTGGGATATGGAGGTCAACACCACGGACCCTGATTTCTACAAGTGGACCCAGTGGATCTTTGTACAGATGTTCAAAAAGGGCCTGGCCTATGAGAAGGAGTTCCCTATTAACTGGTGTCCTTCCTGTAAGACCGGCCTTGCCAATGAGGAAGTGGTAAACGGCTGCTGCGAGCGCTGCGGCACTGCCGTGACCAAAAAGAACCTGCGCCAGTGGATGTTAAAGATCACTGCCTATGCAGAGCGCCTGTTAAATGACCTGGACAAGCTGGACTGGCCTGAGAAAGTTAAGAAGATGCAGACAGACTGGATTGGTAAATCCTATGGCGCAGAGGTGGATTTCCCCATTGATGGACGTGAGGAGAAGATCACGGTCTACACCACAAGACCGGACACCCTGTACGGCGCCACCTTTATGGTGCTTGCCCCTGAGCACGAGCTGGCCAAGAGCCTGGCCACGGATGAGACCAGGGAGGCGGTTGAACAGTATATCTTTGATTCCTCCATGCGCTCCAATGTAGACCGTATGCAGGCCAAGGATAAGACGGGCGTGTTTACAGGCAGCTATGCCATCAACCCGTTAAACGGCGCAAAGACACCCATCTGGCTGTCCGACTATGTACTTTCAGACTACGGCACGGGAGCCATCATGTGCGTGCCTGCCCATGACGACAGGGACTTTGAGTTTGCAAAGAAATTCGGCCTTCCCATTGTACAGGTTATTGCAAAGGACGGCGTTGAGATCGAAGATATGACCGAGGCGTACACGGAGGCAAGCGGCATCATGATCAATTCCGGTGATTGGAATGGCATGGAGTCAGCTGTCCTTAAAAAGGAAGCGCCCCATATGATCGAGGAAAAGGGATTCGGCCACAAGACGGTTAACTATAAGCTGCGCGACTGGGTATTTTCGCGCCAGCGCTACTGGGGAGAGCCCATCCCCATTATCCACTGCCCCAAGTGCGGCTGCGTGCCTGTGCCTGAGGAAGAGCTTCCCTTAAGGCTTCCCGAGGTGGAGAGCTATCAGCCTACCGGAACAGGAGAATCACCTCTGGCAGCCATTGACCAGTGGGTGAATACCACCTGCCCGGTTTGCGGGGCGCCTGCCAAACGTGAAACCAACACCATGCCCCAGTGGGCTGGTTCCTCCTGGTATTTCCTGCGCTATGTGGACAGCCATAATAAAGAGGAGCTTGTATCCAGGGAAAAGGCAGACAAGTACCTGCCGGTTGATATGTATATCGGCGGTGTAGAGCATGCAGTGCTCCATCTGCTGTACTCACGTTTTTACACAAAATTCCTGTGTGACATCGGGGCCATTGACTTTGACGAACCCTTTAAGAAGCTGTTTAACCAGGGCATGATCACGGGCAAAAACGGAATCAAGATGAGTAAGTCCAAAGGCAACGTGGTATCCCCTGACGATCTGGTAAGGGACTATGGCTGTGATTCCTTAAGGCTGTATGAATTGTTTGTGGGACCGCCTGAACTGGATGCAGAGTGGGACGACAGGGGGATCGAAGGCGTTTCCAGGTTCCTGAACCGATTCTGGAACCTTGTGATGGACAACAAAGACAAGGAGATAGAGGCCACCAGGGAAATGATCAAGCTGCGCCATAAACTGGTATACGATATTGAGTACCGCTTTAACCAGTTCAGCCTGAATACGGTTATCTCCGGTTTTATGGAATACAACAACAAGATGATCGATCTGGCAAAGAAGGAGGGCGGCATTGACAAGGAGACACTGAGGACATTTGTCATTCTCCTGGCACCCTTTGCCCCTCATATCGGAGAAGAACTGTGGCAGCAGCTGGGCGGCACGGACAGCGTATTCCATGCCCAGTGGCCGGAATGTGACGAGGAAGCCATGAAGGATGATGAGATTGAGGTGGCGGTCCAGGTAAATGGCAAGACCCGTTCCGTGATCCATCTGCCCGCCGACATTTCCAAAGAGGATGCGCTGGCAGCCGGCAGGGAAGCTGTTAAGGACAAGCTGGCCGGTAATATTGTAAAGGAAATCTACGTACCGGGCAAGATCATCAATATTGTCTGCAAATAAAAGCGGTCGCGGATTATGTAACAGAGATTGATAAAAGGAATGGCATGCCGTGTTGTCTGCGGCATGCCATTCCTTGTGCTGTCCTGTTCAACCGGTTCCCTGACCGGAAGCTGAAACTCAGGATCAGAATTTCAGTATCTTGTCCACGTCTGCTGTAAATACAGTGGCGCCTCCAACCTTGACGCCCTTTAATGTATCCACAAACATCTGACCGTTATATTCGGATACCTGGCGTTCCTCCACCCGTTCCGTACAGCTGTTCTTTATATATTCCAGAATTTCCTTTTCCCGTTCTTTTTCAATGCACACCATCAGTGTGATGTTCTTTTTGTTCAGATACAGTCCCTCGGTACAGAACTTGGTAGCCAGTATCCGGTGCCTGATGAATTCCCTGGAAAGCCGTTCGTAGTCAACTTCCTGAATGATGATGATCAATAACTGCATATGCGCGCCTCCTTTCAAGAAATCACCTGAAAATAGGATCCTTGAATGTAATGTTGGATTTATTATAGGCCGGTCTTAGGATATGTTCAAGTTAAATTTTATTAACAATTTTTTGGGTCGGAATCAGGTTCCTTACAAAGAGAATTGTAAGAAAAAAGAAATACCAATTATAACCGGTGCAGGTTATAATAGGAAAAGAAATTTTATGTTAAGAGAGATTCCATATGAAGAGGAGATTCCATATGAAACGATATAGAAGAATGGCGGTCCTGGCAATGGCGGTCCTGGCAGCGGCAGTCCCGGCAGCGGCGCCACCAGGGCAAACAGCCGGTACGGCGTATGCGGCAGTCCTGGTGCAGGGGGTGCAGGGCGCTGATAAGGGAGGAGGCCCCGGGATGGTGGAGATCAGCCGGGATACAAAGGCTCCGGCCGTGGTGGACGGCGTGATTCAGCCCCAGAATCTGGAAGCTGCCAGGGAGGCGGACCAGATGATCGTGGTGGTGGGCACCGGCGGGTGCAATGCAGATACTTACTATTACGCCAAGTCTGAAGATTCCTTTGAACTGGTGTGGAAAGAGGCATCCGTTGTGGGACGGGGAGGCATCACCTCGGATAAAGGGGAAGGGGATGGCAAGACCCCGTCCGGCACCTATGGTTTTACCATGGCCTTTGGCCTGAAGGAGGATCCCGGCAGCATGCTTCCCTATCATAAGGTGGTAAAGGGGGATTACTGGGTGGATGATCCCTCCAGCTCTTACTATAATCAGCTGGTGAATACGTCCGTGACTTCCCGGTCCTGGAACTCGGCTGAGAATCTGGCGGCAGCCTCTCCCTACTATAATTATGCCCTTGCGCTGGACTATAATTCGGACCGTGTGCCGGGAAAGGGATCGGCTATTTTCCTTCACTGTTTTACCGCATCAGCGGATAATGGTTCTGCAGGCTGCATCCGGCTTCCTGAATCCAGGGCCAAGGAATTGGTGCAGACAGCCACGGAGAAGACCAGGATCGTGATCGCCGCTGATATAACTCAGCTGAAATGATAAACATATGATTCGGACACAGGGTCCGAATCATTGAGTTGGATCATTTGATATTTTCTAAGGCAGGGGGCGCCTGATCAGCGCGGCCCTGCCATTTTTTTTGACAACATTTTCAGCATATCCAGTTTCTTCTTTTCAGTAGAGGGCATGCCTGAACTTAAGATGGTTACAAGGAGAGCTGTCTCCTTGTCATTAAACTGGATCCCCTTTTGCCTGGCTTCCAGATTAATGGACATGAACGCCTCCATCAGCTTGTTTTTTTCCGTGTGTTCAATGCGGTCCGCAAATTCTGTGAGCAGGGCAAGCTTTTCCTTGCTCATGGATTTCAGGCGTGGATCTTTTTTCCAGTTTGCATCCATACTGTTATGTATCCTTTCTTAAATAAGATGTGATTACGACATGGCCTGGAACGCGGTCATCATCATTTCCATGGTCTCGAAACGGGACTGCTGTTCCGGTGTCAGGAACCTGCGCATCTGGTCCATGGGAGTCTGGCCGTCCATGAAATTCTGGGCCATATCGATCATATCCCGTTCCATGGGATTGCCGTAGGGCCGTATGGCTTTCAGAAGATCCCGCAAAGACCCGGTCCCTTCCGAACTTTCCAGGGAGCATATGCCCATGGAAGCCACTTCCTCGGTTTCAAAAAGTTCAACTGTCTTTCGCAGCTCCTGCGCCTTTACAAAAAGGGATATGGCTTTTTGTTCCTGCACGCCCAGGTAGGGGAGGGCAGCCTTTATCATCTGCAGATGGTGGTCCCCTATGAGATAATCCAAATCAGTAAGTTTATAGTCATCAGATGGGTTCATATCTTTCCACCGGCCTTTTCATTCTTTGCTTAAGTTTATGCAAAGGGACGGCAAACAATGCCACATATTTGAGTTGGGAAGTGATTGGATGCGCCAAAGCCTGGACACTGCATATATTAATAATATGGAAGGAGAGTGAGATCCATGTATAGCCGTTTAGTGATCGATGGAAACGCGGTTTATGAGATAGATGATGAATGTTTGAAAAGAAAGCAGGGCAGAAAAGGATATGGAGGCAAGAACCGGGGAACCGGCAATGCCTATGGATCTCCTGGTTCTGCAGGCTCTGAAAAATAGAAAAAACAGGGAGTGATGAAGCCACTCCCTGTTTTATTTGTCTTTTGTAGAGGATTCTCAGAGGTGGGAATTAGCAGCAGAAGCCGCCACCGCCGCCACCACAGCAGCACAGAAGCAGGATGATCCAAATAAAATCACAGCCGCTTCCACTTCCGCAACCACATCCACAACCGCCTCCGCAGTTGTTGTGGTCAAAGCATCCACCGCCGCCTCCGCCACAGCAGCACAGAATCAGGATGAGCCAGATCAGGTTGCACCCGTTTCCTCCTGTTCCACATCCACATCCACAGTCACAACCGCAGTTTGTTGCTGCTACATCACTCATGTTAGTTCCTCCATATAAAGTTTAATTACACTGTATCATATGAACCCCTGCTTGCTCATGTTTCCTGGTTTTCAAATATTTTTATAAAATTTTAAATGGTACAACCAGCCAATCTATAGTATAATCATGAAAGCATTAAAGAAAAGGGGCTTATAAGATGGATAAGAGCAGATTATATTACCAGACTCCCTATGTGAAGTCTTTTATGTGTACCATAGAACAGTGTGAGAAAAGCGGGAAAGGCACCTGGCTGGCTGTTCTCAATCAGACAGGCTTTTATCCCGAGGGAGGAGGACAGCCCTTTGACACAGGAACGCTGAACGGGGTTGCCGTGCTTTCCGTGCATGAAAGGGGGGATGTGATCATTCATGAGCTGGCAGCGCCCCTGGAACCGGGAACACTGGCAGAGGGCATCATTGACTGGCAGAAGCGGTATGACAACATGCAGCAGCACACAGGGGAGCACATCCTGTCCGGGCTGGTCCACAGGCGGTTTGGATATGATAATGTAGGGTTCCATATGGGGTCGGAGGAAGTGACCGTGGATTTTAACGGCCCCATCACTCCGGAACAGCTGGATCAGCTGGAGAATGAAGCCAACCAGGCAGTGTATGACAATGTCCCGGTAAAGGTTCTGTATCCTGACAAGGAGGAACTGGATTCCTTGGATTACAGAAGCAAGAAGGAACTGACCGGACTGGTGCGGATCGTGGAAATACCGGATGCGGATATGTGCGCCTGCTGCGGAACACATGTAGAAAATACAGGAGAAGTGGGCATCATTAAGATAAGGAGCATGATCCACTACAAAGGCGGCGTCCGCATTTTTCTGCTCTGCGGCCGCAGGGCCCTTCTGGATTACAGGGACAGGCTGAAGGATGAGACCAGGCTTTCCAACCTTCTCTCAGCCAGGCTTGACCTGGTGCCGGAGGCAGTGGAAAAGCTTAAGAACGATCTGCAGGACAGGGAAATGCTCATGGGCCGCCTGTATGGACAGATCTTTTCCCTCAGGACAGAGCAGTACCCGGAGAGAGAAGCGCCCTTGGCTTTATTTGAGGAGGGACTGAATATGGTGCAGATACGCCAGCTGTCCACCCTTTTATATGAGAGGAAAAGGGGAAGCATTGTAATGGTCTGCTCCCCCGGCAATGGAAATGAGGAATATCAGTATGCCCTGGGAAGCGGCTGCTGTGATATGCGTGCCCTGAGCAAGGCTATGAACCGGCGGCTGAACGGCCGGGGCGGCGGAAGCGCCCTCATGTCCCAGGGAACCTTTCGGGCGGACAGGCAGTCTGTGACAAAGGTGTTCCTGGAAGAGAGCGCCCTGTTAATGGAAACGGGCGCCCAGTGAAAATAAAGGATGATAATATGGAACTAAATCGGGATACAATTAAAAAAATCAGAGGACTGATCCTGTTCACCGTGGTCGTGGTGGTGGCAGGGGTCAATTACAGGCGGCTGTTTGATGTGGCGGCAGCTCTGTTTCACATTACATGGCCGTTTATACTGGGGGCAGCCATTGCATTTATCTTAAATGTGCCCATGCGCAACATAGAACGTCACATGACAATATTTGGAAAAAATAGTAAACTAAGACGCCCGCTGAGTCTGGTGATGACCATATTTCTGGTGGCGGGCATCCTGTTTCTGGTTACCTTTGTTGTGACGCCGCAGCTGGTCAAGACATTTTTAAACCTTCAGAGCAGCGTGCCTCTTTTCTTTGCAGGGGTGCAGGCCGAAGCTGAGCGTCTGTTTGCAAGCTACCCGCAGATGCTGGAATATTTAAACAATGTGGAGATCGACTGGCAGCAGATACTGCAGGACATGGTGGCATTTTTAAAAAGCGGTGCAGGCACCATGCTGAACACCACCTTTTCAGCGGCCATCTCCATTGTGAGCGGGGTATCCACCTTTTTGATCGGATTCATTTTTGCCATCTACATCCTTCTACAAAAGGAAACCCTGGGACGTCAGGTGAAAAAATTGCTGAACGCGTTCCTGCCTGAGGCTGTGACAAAACGGGTAGTGGAGATCACTGCCCTGACCGAGCGGACCTTTTCCAGTTTCCTGACCGGGCAGTGTGTGGAAGCAGTGATCCTGGGAACCATGTTCTTTATCGCGCTGAGCCTGCTGCGCCTTCCCTACGCGCTGCTGATCGGGGTGCTCATTGCATTTACAGCCCTGATCCCCATATTCGGTGCCTTTGTGGGGCTGGGAGTGGGAGTGTTCCTGATGCTGATGGTGGATCCCATGGACGCCCTTATTTTTACCATTACCTTTTTTGTGCTCCAGCAGATTGAAGGCAATCTGATCTATCCCTATGTGGTGGGCAATTCCGTTGGGCTTCCCTCTATCTGGGTGCTGGTGGCAGTGACCCTGGGCGGCAGCATGATGGGGATCGTGGGAATGCTCATATTCATCCCTCTGTGTTCCGTCCTATATGCCTTGTTAAGGGATGAGGTGAATGTGAGGGAGATACGTAAGAGGGAACGTGGGTATGGACAGGCCGGGCCTCAGACTGCCCGGGCCGAAACGCAGTCAGTCCTGGATTCGGGAAAACCTGGTGCCAAGGGGATGGCTCCACCCACGGGGACAGCCGGAAACGTGTCAGGAACCAGCCGGAAGAAGAAATAAATAACAAAAACAGCCCGGACTTGCCATGAGTTCCGGGCTGTGCGGCTTACAGGAGGAAATCGAAATTTGCGGAGGCGGTTTTGATGGCTGCCATTTGCAGGTTTAAGGAGGACGCAGCATTATGCTTAAATATCATCTGATGGATGAAAGGGAAAAAGAGATCATTAGCAATTGGAAATACGAAGGCGAATACGGATTATATAATATGCCGCCATACCGGGAACAAAAAGAACAAAGGACCGCCTTCGGAAATCCGGAGAGGGCACAAAATTACTATACATACTGTGACGGGGACCGTTTGATCGGATTCACGAGCATTTTAGAGAAAGAAAAGGAAGTATCCATAGGAATAGGAGTTGATCCAAAGATATGCGGACGGGGATATGGAGAGGAAATTCTTATGCTGGCCGCTGAAATTTCCCAAACACTCTATCCTGGTAAGCCGTTGTGCTTAGAAGTCAGGACATGGAACCAACGGGCGGTCCGCTGTTACGAAAAAGCAGGGTTTCAAATGGACGGAATGCCCTTTGAACAGTCAACGCCGATTGGAAAGGGAACATTTTATCGAATGGTTAAAGATGCCTTGGGTGAGAATTTAAGATCATGGCCCCGGGACAGGTAAAGCAGCATAAATGACAGACAGCCCGGAACTGTTCTCAAGTTCCGGGCTGTCTGGATCAAAACCTTATTCTCCCTGGTACATATATTTGATTAAACGTTCGATGTCCTCTTTTTCGTGTGCGATCAAGTCTAATTCTTTGATATATCCGTTGGAGAAGATTGTAGCCATTGACAGATACTGGGCCAGTTTTGACTTCAGGTTGATACGGTCGCCTTCCGGAGACACAAGTTCCACGGTTCCCTTGCACTGGTCTACCACTTCAAAAAACTTCTCTACATCAGTTATGTTCTGGATCTTCACGGCAATTCCTCCTGTTTGTAGTACTTTTCCAAATCTGGAAAAGCCTGGTTAATCTTTTAACATATATGATTATATCAAAATATCAACCCCTGCACAATTACAATATTAGATAAAAAAACTAGGATTGGCGGGCTTTTTTTATATCATCTAACAGCAGGGAGGACACTTTTAATCCGCCTCTGCCCCAGCCGATGGCGATATCCGGCTTATTGCTGCCGTGAAAGTCCGAGCCTCCTGTGGAAAGCAGCCCGTAAGCGGAAGCCATGGCCTGAAGTTTCATGCTTTCCAGGCGGTTGTGGGAGGAGTGGTATACTTCCAGCCCCTTCATGCCCATACCGGCCAGGAACGCGGTCAGCTCCTGCGTACCCTTGTCTCCCAGTTTGTACTGGAAGGGATGGGCCAGGGCCACAAATGCTCCTCCCGACAGCAGTGCATCCATAACCTCGCCGGGAGACAAATAAGCTTTGGGAGGACAATACCGCCCGTCATACTGAAGGTATTTTTTAAATACCTGGTCCATGGAGGAGGCAAGTCCCCGGGCCAGAAGCGCTCTGGCCACATGTGCCCTGGTTATGACCGTGTTGGGGTTGCCGGCGCACAGTTCCTCATTGGTAAGAATGATGCCGTCCGCAGCAAAACGCCGGAGCATTTCCCTGTTCCGTTCATCCCTGCGTTCGCGGAACTGTTCCAGGACGTGTTCCAGTGCGGGATCTTCCGGATGGACAAAGAATCCGAGGATATGGATCTCACGTCCCTGGTAGGAACTGGATACCTCGATGCCGGGGACGACCTCCACACCATATTGGACGCCGGCCCGGGATGCTTCGGCAATTCCGGCGGTGGTGTCGTGATCGGTCAGCGCAATTGCGTCCAGTCCGGTCCGGGCAGCCAGCCTGACCACCTCAGACGGTGAGAAGGTGCCGTCAGATGCGTTTGAATGAACGTGCAGATCCACAAATCCCATGGTAAAACCTCCAAATGTAACCAATTTTTAACATCTTGATAATACTTGCTTTATATATAGTAACATGAATTTCACAATAAGTAAAATTGGCGGAAAAAAAAACAAAAAAGACGGTTCCATTTTACATAAAGTATGTTATACTACAATCTGTGAATATTTTGATGGACGGAAATGACAGGTGAATAAGATGAATCAATTAGAGAATAACCGAGAACGCAGAACCTCCAACCCTGGCAGAAGCCGGGGAAAGGTTAATAATAATAGAAGTACCGGAGGACACTCCGCTAGAAATACAGGCAGGAGCAGTTCAGGGGGCGGAAGTTCCCGCGGTTCATCCTCCTACCGCTCAGGACAGGCCGGCAGGATGAACGCGGCTCAGAATGCCAGGAGAAACAGTGCCCACAGAAGAAAGAAGGGACCTGATTATAAGAAGATAGCAGCCATTGGAGTGGTGCTCCTTGTTCTCATCACATGTATAGCCCTGGTGCTGAAGGCAAAGGGCAGGATGGGAAATCCGGATGAGACCAGCACGGCGGCTCCTACGGAAACCGAGATCACGAAGGAAGTAAAGGTGGACGGCATTACCATCACCGGCATGTCCAGGAACCAGGCGAGAAATGCGATCTTAAAAGAATATGCATGGAGCATGACGGTTACATACGGTGACAGCACCTATGATGTGACAGACCTGGTGGCTGAAAAAGTAGACGCACTTCTGGAAGAGATATATGGCGGGGAGCCGGAGGAAAGCTATACCCTTGATATGGATGGGATGGAAGAGGCAGCCGCCAAGGAAGCAGCCGCCTGCGCAGCCAAGTGGGATAAGAAAGCAAAAAACGGCTCCATTGATTCCTTTGACAAGGAAAAAGGCGAATTTGTGTTTAAGGGAGAGGAGAACGGATTCTCCATTAACCAGGAACAGCTGGCACAGGATATTGTCCAGGCAATGAAGGATAAGAAGTTTGATGCTGCCATCAAGGCCACGGGGAGTGAGACCACACCTGATATCAGTGCCGCTGCGGCAAAGGAAAAATATAAGACCATTAGTACATTTACCACTAAGACAACGGCCAATAAGAACCGCAACACCAACATCAGGCTGGCGGCGGAAGCCCTGAACGGGACCGTAGTCCATCCGGGGGAGGAGTTTTCATTTAACAGCGCAGTGGGACAAAGAACAGAGGCAAAGGGCTATAAAGGGGCCGCTGCCTATAATAACGGGGAAGTAGTCCAGGAGATCGGCGGCGGCGTGTGCCAGGTTTCCACCACACTGTACAATGCGGTATACCGCTCCGGACTTGGGGAGGAGAGCATTTCCTTCAGGCGCTCCCATACCTTTGAACCCAACTACATTACACCGGGGCAGGATGCAACCGTGAGCTGGGAACAGCCGGATTTCCGGTTTAAGAACACCACCAGCACATCCATTGGCATCAGGGCCAGCTATGGGGACCAGAAGATGACGGTTTCCATTTACGGCATCCCCATTCTGGAGGATGGAATGAAGCTGGACCTGGAGTCCAAAAAAGTGGAGGACCTGGATCCGCCGGCTCCCACCTACCAGGAGGACCAGACGCTCCAGCCGGGGGTGGAGGTTCAAAAGAGCGCCGGTACCATGGGCAGCCGCTGGGAGACGTACAAGGTGATCTACAAGGACGGCAAGGAAGTGTCCAGGGAACTGGACCACAAGACCACATA
>Ga0192243_10034_pt1 | contig 63071 bp, 59 predicted proteins | sample Koala_Koa27_K3_FD_131233 | JGI IMG/M metagenome (GOLD analysis project Ga0192243, IMG submission 131233) | Enriched cells from koala feces incubated with labeled cellulose particles, San Francisco Zoo, California, United States - Koala_Koa2-7_K3 ... | reverse complement strand
CGGGATCGGCAGCCCAGTCCCCAGCCCCCGGCGCCCCCATTAAGGTAGGCGTTTCCAACATGGTGACAGGACCCATGGCAGCCGGCGGCATCCGTATGAAACAGGCCATTACAATGGCATTTGAAGAGATCAATGCAAACGGCGGCGTGCTGGGCGGCAGACCCCTTGAGATGGTGCTGGTAGATGATACGGGGACACCAACCGGAGCTGTTAACGCGGTTAACAAGATTTTGGGTGAGAACGTATCTGTCTCCATCGGACCCCACACCTCCCCAATGGCATCTGCAACCCAGGAAAGCAGGCGTTCCCTTTATCTCAGCAGCTACATCACCAAAGCTTCTGGAAGCTGAGAATCCATATTTCTTCCGGATTTCCGTATCTGACGGAGCAGTGGGACCAGCTATGGTAGAGTTTGCAAAGGACAAGTTTGGAGCAAAGAAGATCGGCGCCCTGTATGATACAGACGACTATGGCGTGGCTGCTGACGGAGCGACCAAGCAGTACTGTGCGGACAACAGCATTGAGTATTATTCCGAAGGATTTACCTCCGGCGACAAGGACCTGACCTCCCAGCTTTCCAAGATCAAGGGATGGGGACCGGATGTTGTGTTTGATTTTTCCCATGACGCTGAGGCGGCCCTGATCGTACGTCAGCTGGACGAGCTGGGTATGGGCGATATCCCACACGTTGGACCAAACGCACTTGCACAGTCCCAGACCTATGACCTGTGTGATGCAAAGCAGCTGGAAGGCACCTATGCATCCACTGACTTCTACGCAGATGAGTCCAATGAAGCTATGAAAAAATTCCTGGATGATTTCCATGCTCGCTGGGGTGAGGATGTGGAGAGATACGCGGCAATGTACTACACAGCAGCATATCTTGCAGCAGATGCCATTGACAGGGCCGGATCCGACAAACCGGAGGATATCAGGAAAGCGCTGTCCGAGACAAAGGACTTTGACGCCGTATTCGGCAAGCTGAACTGCAGTGCCCAGGGCGAGATGAACACCAACCTGTACATCCTGGAATTTGACGGCGAGAAGAATATGAACGTAACACAGCAGATATCCCTTGATTAATGGGGGATAACGGGCCGCTGCACTAAGCTTGTGGGATACCCCGCTAAGTGCCGGTGACATGTATCGCACGTAAGCGGCTAAAAAACAGCCGCTACGTGCTTATAACAAGGAGGTTTACATATGCAGGTATTTGTACAGCTGCTTATTACCGGTGTTGCCATGGGCTTCATCTATGCCCTGGTAGGTATTGAGTACACGCTTATATGGAATTCAACCGGGCTCCTTAATTTCAGCCATGATAAATTCATTCTCTTTGGCGCCTATATGTTTGCAGGCTCCTATGTATTGAGCTTAGGGCTCCCGCCGGTACTGGCAATCCTGTGCACGGTCCTTACCATGTTCCTGCTTGGTATGGTAAGCGCATTTGCGATCTTTAACCCCCTGAGCAGATTATCAACGAATTTATTTGCTGTAATTGGAACCGTTATACTTGGCAGGATCATCACGGAATGTGTACGACTGATCTGGGGACCGCTGCCGTTTACCCTGGACAATTTCCTTAGGGGCTCTGTTCACCTGGGCCCCATCGTAGTGTCCAAGGCACACATTGTGATCATTGTTGTGTGTTCCATCATCACGGCAGGCCTTCAGATCTTCTTTAAGACCACCAAAATGGGAAAGGCTATGCGCTGCGTGTCCGAGAACAAGACAGCCGCGTCCCTTATGGGCATCAATGTTCCCATGAACATTGCATTTACAGTTGGCCTGTCAGCCCTGATCTGCGCCACCATCGGCGTTCTGGTTATACCGATTTTTAACGTAGAGCTGCAGATGTCATCCATGATAGGCCTGAAGGGCTTTGCATCAGGCGTGATCGGCGGGTTTGGATACCTTCCGGGCGCCATTGTAGGCGGCATCCTCCTGGGGGTTGTGGAAATCTTTGGAAGCATGATCATCCCGTCTGTTTATAAGGACTGCCTGTCCTTTGTGCTGCTGATCATCTTCCTGTTGATTAAGCCTTCAGGAATCTTAGGAAACAGGAGATAAGGAGGAGAGCTATGAAAAAGAATAAATCAGCAATGATCATTGCATTGGCAGCGATTGCTCTGGCAGCGATTCTCCCTATGTTCATAACCAATAACTACCACTTAAATCTGATGATACAGGTACTCATCAATATCATCATTGTAGTGGGACTTAACTTTATAACAGGTCTTACAGGCCAGATGAACCTTGGAACCGCAGGCATCTTTTCCATGGGCGCCTACACCTCCTCACTGCTGGCCACCAAGCTGGGGATCAATCCTTGGATCTGCCTGGTTGCAGCCGTTGGCATGGGATGTCTGATCGGCATGGGGCTTGGATATCCGTCCCTGCGTGTGTCAGGCGTATACCTGGCCCTGACCACCATTGGGTTTTCGGAAATTGTCAGGATCCTGATGACCAACCTGACAGGACTGACAGGAGGTGCCCTGGGCGTCACAGGCATCCCCGCCTTCTCCATCTTCGGCTTCAAGTTCCAGAGTAACAAGGAGATCTATTACCTGTACCTGGTGATCGCGGTGCTGCTTATATTCAATGCGTACCGGATCGTTAACTCCAAGTGGGGGCGTTCCTTCCTGGCTGTTAAGGACAACCCGGACGCGGTTGAGGCAGGGGGCGTCAACATTGCCAACATCAAGATCATGGCCTTTACACTGGCGGCCATCTACGCCACCATTGCAGGCAGCCTGTATGCGCACTATGTGGGCTTTATCAACCCTAGCGCCTACAACCTGGAATTTTCAATTAACTATGTAGTTATGCTGGTGATCGGCGGTATTGGTTCCGTGCCCGGCAATGTACTTGGGGCGATCCTGGTCACCCTGGTACCTGAGTTCCTGCGGTTCATGGAGAACTATTACTGGCTTGTATTTTCCATTATCACCCTGCTGTTCGTTATCTTCCTGCCAAACGGGATCGTATCCCTGTTCAGGATCAAGCGGTCAGCGGAGAAAGCGGCGAAAGGAGGGCAGGCAAATGTCTGATAACAGGGAAGGAAAATCTGTTTTAACCTTAAAAAATGTTACAAAACGTTTCTCTGGACTGGTTGCGGTCAATGACCTGTCCCTTGATATGAAAGAGCGCACCATCCACGCCCTGATCGGACCAAACGGCGCGGGCAAATCCACGGCCATCAATATGATAACCGGACTTCTGCCCCTGACCGAAGGTGAGATCTATCATGAGGGCACCAAGATCAGCGGTATGAGCGCGCACCAGATCGCCCAGACACGCTGCAGCCGTACCTTCCAGAACCTGAAGCTGTACCGTTCCATGACCGTAAAGGAGAACCTGATGATGGGCAGCATGATGGATATGAAGCAGGGCTTCTTCCCGTTCATGTTCAACTTCGGGGCAGCGGCAAAGGAGGAGAAGCTGGTGAGTGAAAAGGCTGACTCCATCCTGGAGTTTATCGGGCTTAAGGATCTGGCCAATGAATTTCCGGCCAACATGCCTTATGGAAAGCAGAAGCTCACCGAGCTGGCCCGCTCTCTGATGTCAGACCCCAAGCTGTTGTTTTTAGATGAGCCGGCAGCCGGTCTGAATCCGTCCGAGCGCGTGGAATTTGTGAATATCATGCTGAAGGTATTTGATTCCGGCATCGACATTTTCCTGATCGAGCATAACATGGATGTTATTATGAACATCAGCAATTATATTACGGTTATCAACTTCGGCGCAAAGATCGCCGAGGGCACGCCGGAGGAGATCCAGCAGGATCCGGTGGTTATCAAGGCTTACCTGGGCGACCGGTATAAGCAGAACATGGCAAGGGGGGCTGCACATGCTTAAGGTAAATGGAATTGACGTATATTATGGCAAGGTCCAGGCTCTGTTTGACGTATCCATTGAGGTGGGCGACAATGAGATCGTCTCCATCATCGGAGCCAACGGGGCAGGCAAGACAACCCTAATGAAATCCATCATGGGCATCAACAAGCCGAAGAAGGGGACCATTGAGTACAACGGACAGGTTATCAGCGGCCTGCCTTCCCACAAGGTGGTGGGCCATAAGATCGTGTATGTGCCGGAGGGGCGTGAAATATTTCCCAACATGACCGTGCAGGAGAACCTGGAAATGGGGGCTTATTCCGTTAAAATGTCCAAGCCGGACATGGACCGCCATCTGGAAGAGCAGTATGATATTTTCCCAAGGCTTAAGGAGCGTGCAAAGCAGAAGGCCGGTTCCATGTCAGGCGGCGAGCAGCAGATGCTGGCCATTGCCAGGGGACTGATGTCGGACCCGGAGCTTCTGATGTTGGACGAGCCCAGCCTGGGACTGGCGCCTGTGATTGTGGACGATATGTTTGACGTGATCGTGCGCGTTAATAAAGTAAGGAATATACCCATTGCAATTGTGGAACAGAATGCGTTTATGGCCATGTCCATTTCCAACAGGACCTATGTCCTGGAGGTGGGGAACCTGGTTGCCAGCGGAGACAGCAAGGTGCTGATGGATTCAGATGATATTAAGAAGGCATATCTGGGCGGCTGATAATGCCGGTATGATATCACGTTGTGTAAAAACAGGAGGAAATAAACCGTGAAGGCTATTAAATTTGAGGAACCATGGAAGGTTCAGTGTATTGATATTGAGAAGCCGGAGCCAAAAGAAGGCCGGGCGCTGGTTCGGGTAAGAGCGGCAGGCATTTGCGGAAGCGATATCGGGGCATTCAGAGGCACCAATCCCCTTGTGTCATTTCCAAGAATCATCGGTCATGAGATCGTGGGTGAAGTGCTGTCCATACCAAAAGATAACGGACGCGGCATTAAGATTGGCGACCATGTGATTGTGGACCCGTATCTTTACTGCGGCAAATGCTATCCCTGTTCCATCGGACGCACCAACTGCTGCACGGACCTTAAAGTGCTGGGCGTGCATGTGGAAGGCGGAATGGCGGAATATATGACCCATCCGGCTGATATGCTGTGGAAGCTGCCGGAGGATATGCCCTGGGATATCGCGCCCATGGCTGAGCCTTTGACCATTGCCCTTCATGGTATCCACAGAGGAAATCTGGCCGCAGGAGAGCACGTGGCTATCATTGGCGCAGGTCCCATCGGACTGCTGGCAGCCATGTCAGCCATTGCTTACGGCGCAGAGCCCATTGTGATCGATGTGGTGGATGAGCGTCTGGAGTTTGCAAGGGAGCTGGGCGTTAAATATACCATCAACTCCGCCAGGGAGGATATGGCCGGAAAGGTGTCTGAATACACCAATGGCCGTATGGCTGAACTGGTGATGGAGTGCTCCGGCGCCAATGCCGCTGTCCGCTCCACCCTGGACATTGTTGCCAACGCAGGCCGCATCACCCTCACCGGATGGCCCAAGAAGGAAACTCCTCTGCCAACCGATGCCATCACCCGCAAGGAGGTGGACATCCGCGGCGCCCGCACCAGCGCAGGCGAGTTCGAGGAGGCGATCGACCTGATCTATACCGGCAAGGTGGATGTGAGAAAGATCCTTACCAAGGTCGTGACCATGGATGAGACGCCGGAGACGATCATTGACATTGAGAAGAATCCCGGCAATTATATGAAAGTGAATGTAGTGCTGGATTGATGCTCCTTTTGAATGCAGAATACCCCGGCCCCTCCTTCTGCCTGCATAAAGCTGCGTATCCCTTATATGATCGGCTTTCATGCGCATGAAGAACAAAAATCAGCGGATGCAGATTATGTTTATATGATCTGTATCCGCTGTTTCCTATGGATTTAAGTGTGATTAAAATGTTATAGGCGTTAGATCTTATGTGCGTTCTGACAGTCTTTCATGGATCTTTCCATAGTCGTATTCCGGCCCGCATTCTTTCGCAGCCTCACAAATGAGTTTGATCACATCCGCGTCCTCTTCCAGGGCATCCGCAATCTGGGCAGGTGTGTTATTCTTGATCAGTTTTTTGCAGACTTGTTCGACTAGTTTTATTTCTTTTCCTTCCCCTGCACCCTCCTCCCCTGGCACAAAATTCAGTAAAATATGAGTATGTGAAATTTCCGGCGGAGTCCGCCATGATGCCGTTGTCCATACGGCGTGGACTGTTTCGCGAAAGGATCTATTTTAATGTCTGCCATTATATGATTTGTAATGGCACATGGGTACTCATTTAAGTTTAAAGTTTAATAAATAAATATATAAATATAGATAATTTACATAATAAATGTGAACAAAACAAAGAGAAAATATCAATAATGTTGAAAAAATATTTAAAATAGATTGACATCATGGGTAAAAGATGATATATATAAACCATAAGATATTTATACGTATTTATAAATCATGAGAGAAAGGAAGAAAACATGAGCAAAACAGTTACCCGCGAAGATGTTGCCAAGCTTGCGAATGTTTCTCCTACCATTGTATCGTATGTGCTGAATAATTCCAATTATGTCAGCCAGGAGAAGAGGGAGAAGGTATTGGAGGCTGTGAGGCAGCTGAATTACATACCGAACCAGCTGGCAAGGGGACTCAGAACCAGCCGGTCCGCCCAGTTTATCTTTGTGTGTGACAACATTCAGGCGGAACTTTTTGAGGCGGTAGAGACCAGGCTCTTTGAGCGCGGATATTATATATCCCTGAATTACAGCAGGAATACCAAGGAATTCCTGGATATGCTGATCAGCAGACAGCCGGAAGGGATCTTCATGGCGACTAATATGTTTGACGCACAGCAGCTGAACTCCATTGCCATGAACGGAATACCCATCATCCTTTACAGGACCAAGCATTATGAGGAGCTGGATCCCAGGATCGTCACCGTTGTGCCGGATTATTATGACGCAGTGAGAAAGTCGGTGGATTATCTGATCCTAAAGGGTCACACCTGTATCGGCATGGTACCCCCGGTCAAGTACCTGACAAAGGGCGTGGAGGGGGATGACTTCCGTGTCAGGGCATATGTGGAGGCGCTAAGGCGCAGCAGCATTCCTGTAAGGCCGGAGCTTATATGCACCAGGACCCAGACTATGGATGATATATGCGAGGAGGTATTCCGCATGCTGGTATCCTCTGAGAAGGATGGGAAGCCCACGGCCCTGGTGGTTGGGAACGATTATCTTGCGGCCCAGATCATGCAGTACCTGAAGAAACTGAACATTTCCGTGCCGGGGGATCTGTCCGTGATCGGATGTGACAATACACAGATCGCACCCCTTACAACACCGGCCTTGACCACGGTTGACGTTTCAAAGGAGAAGCTGGCCAAGACATACGTTGACAAGATGCTTGCACTGGTAGAGGGGCAGCAGGCGGAGGACGAATATATAGGCGTGAAGCTTATTATAAGGGAGAGCGCCTGATCGCACCTGGACAGATTAGAATGCAGAGGAATTTAGTGCCGTTTGGCGTAAATACGCCCAATGGAACGAAATATTCCTTTTCATTTTATCTAATATTTATACGAATAAATATTTAGATACTTAATCCGGATAAGGATTAAATATATAAGATCAATCAAAACTTTTTCTAAGAGAGGGAGAAAAAATGAGAGAGAAGAAAATTTATGAAGCATGCCAGCGTTTGCTCACCGTGTGTTCCCATTGTAAGGAGGATGAGAATATCCTGATTGTCACGGATGAGGAAAGCATGGAGATTGGAATGGCCCTTTGGGACGCGGCTGAAAAATTTCCAAACCGCACCCTGGTGCTGATGAACCCCAGGAAAATGCACGGAGAGGAGCCAACGGATCTGGTAGCTGCCGCTATGCTGAAAGCCGATGTTATCTTTCGCGCAACCACATTTTCCTTATCCCACAGCTATGCAAGAAGGAGGGCGTGCGAAGCAGGTGCACGCGATTTGAACTGTTGTGACTATGACTTCGGAATGTTGGAAAAGGGAGGCCTTTACACAGACTTTGAGGCCAACAAAAAATACGTGGACCAGATTGCCAAAGGTTTTGCAGGAGGAGACCAGGTACACATCACTTCTGCCCTGGGAACGGACTACTACTGCAGCATCAAAGGCCACAAGATATTCCCGCAGTACGGGATGAGCCATGAGAAAGGCCAGACCTGTTCACCGCCTGATATCGAGTGCGCTACCGGAGCCATTCCAGGAACTGCCCACGGCAAGGTTGTGATCGATGGAAGCATTACCCATCCGGCTATGGGGCTGTTGAAGGAACCCATTACCTTATATATTGAGAACAGCTTCGTGACAAAGGTCGAGGGCGGGGAGGAAGCCGTGAAGTTTGAGAAGGTCCTTAAGGAGATCTATGACCCCAGGATCTACCGTATCGGTGAGATCGGCGTGGGGCTTAACCCGGATGCCAGTCTCTGCGGAAGGATGCTGGAGGATGAGGGATGCATGGGTTATGTACATGTGGCATTGGGCAACAATGAGACGGATAACCAGGACTGCCTGCTTCACATTGACATGATGTTTAAGGACCCGACCATTGAAGTGGACGGCAGAGTAATCTTTGATGAGGGTAAAGTGGTATTTGATTAAAGTGTTTGATCAAGAGGATAATTTATCAGATTAAAAGATGGCTCAAGACCAGGAGGAGCAAGAGATGAATATAAAGGATTACCCACAGGGGTTATTATTTGACGAGAAACTTCAGGCAGAGATCAAGGAGCGGTTTTGGAACGTAGATTCCGACCCGGAGGCAGGCAAAAGACTTTTTTTGAAAATGCAGGAGGATCCCTGAGGCTGAAGGCTGTGAACAGGGCTTATGAGGAAGCCGACACCTTTCCGGACTGTGATTCCAGAAAGCATCCAAGGGCAAAGGCATTAAGACAGCTGACCTTAAATGGTTTCAGGGATTTAAGGATCATGTTCAACGCTCCCAAGTACGGACAGATCATAGCTGAGAAATCCTCATCCAAAGTAATGTTTGAGATGGTGCGCACGGTTCTTGAGAATGTCAGGGGCACCAATGTGGTAGTGACAGACCTGGACCATCCGTCCGCCTATGATTCCGTTATGTATTACGGGAGGAAGGCGGGGATGGAAGTGCGGATCGCAAAACCCAACAAGGTTACGGGCGGAATCGATGTGGAAGAGATTGAACGCCTGGTGGATAAGGATACGGCCCTTCTTGTATGCATTTATGCGTCCAACCACACCGGCGCCGTGATGGATATGAAGGAGATCGTAGCCCGCGCCCGCGCCGCCAAGCCGGACCTTTACATAATTTCCGATGCAGTACAGCACATGCCCCACGGACTGGTGGATGTGCAGGACCTTAATCTGGATGGGATCAACTTTGCGGCGTACAAGATCTTCGGATGCCGTGGATTTGGCGCAGGCTATGTGTCTGACCGCCTGGCGGCCCTGGACCATCCGGGAATTTTCGGAAACCTGGGCGACCCATGGGAGATCGGAGGTCCGGCACCGGCCATGTACGCAAGCGTTAGCGCCATCGTGGACCATGTATGCTGGATCGGAAGCCGCTATATTGACAGCACGGACAGAAGGGAACTGTACGTGGAAGGTATGGAGCGCATTGAGATGCATGAGAGGGCGCTGCTGTACAGGGCCCTGGAGGGAACAAAAGAGGTTCCGGGCATCCGCCATATCCCTCATGCCCGGGTTGAGTTTGACAGGGAGTCCCTGGAGAACAGAGATTTCATCATGCCTCTCACCTTTGACAATATCAGTTGTCCGGATGCGGTTACGGAGTATGTGAAAAGGGATGTCATTGTTTATGACAGAAGCGATTCCAATTATTATTCCGTCAGGTCCCTGCATCCCTTTGACCTGGCAGGCATTGTACGTGTATCACCGCTTCACTGCCATGGGGTGGAGGATATCGATACCTTCTTAAAGGCGACCGCGCAGATCGCGGCATTGTAGGGGCCGCAGAGGCCCGGCCATCCTCCCTGTTCAGACACGCTCCCGCTCGGTTTACGCGCAGCGGTACTAAGACGCGTGAAGGACCGCGTCTAAGTGGCGGCGGGTAAAATGGTCTTCACAGAAAGGATGTTCGGGACGGGGCTGAGGGATTGGATGGCCGGGAATGAAAGGATTGAGTGGGGAATGGGCCGGGGATGTTTTCTGGGGTTGTAAGATTTTGAGAAGCTACTGTTAAGAGCATAGATAGAGAAGGGGTTTATTATATGAGAAGAAATCGGAAGATAGCAGCAGTTCTGGCGGCAGCCATGGTTATGGGAATGATTACGGGATGTCAGGGGGAGACAAAGAGTAAGGACGGGAAAGAAACGGTTGTGCTGGGGTGCGTGGGCCCTCTTACGGGGAATGCGGCGGCCAGCGGCCTGGTGCAGGCAAATGCGGTTGAGATGGCTGTGAATGAGATCAATGAGGCGGGCGGTATTGACGGCAGGTATATGATCGAACTTGTGAAGGAAGATGATGAAGGCGTTCCCGCAAAGTCTGTTACGGTGACCCAGAAGCTGGTAAACCAAAATAAGATCACGGCGCTGATCGGCGCCCTGAACAGTTCCTGTACAATTGCGGATATGGAGATCACGGCGTCCTCTAAGATTCCGCAGATTACGCCCTGCTCCAGCGCCCAGAGTATCGTGGAACAGGGGAATGAGTTTATTTTCCGTACAACGGCTACGGATACAACTCATATAAAGACATTGTTTAAGTATTTTAAGGAAAAGTTAAATGGACAAAAAGTGGCTGTGCTGTACGAATCTTCTGATTTTGGCACCGGCGCCTTTGGGATCATCCAGGCGCTGGCTCCGGAGTACGGGATCGATGTGGTGGCCAATGAAATGTATAACTCAGGGGAAAAGGATTTTTCCGTACACCTGACCAAGATGAAACAGGCGGAACCTGACGCCATCATACTTTGGGGATATTATACCGAGGCGGCGCTGATCTGTAAGCAGGCCAAGCAGAACGGGATCCAGGCGCCTCTTATCGGTACGGGATTCAACTCTCCCAAGCTGGTGGAACTGGGCGGTGACGCTGTGAACGGGCTTATTTTTACCACTGCTTTTACAGAGGCAAACCAGGATGAGAAGGTCCAGGCCTTTGACAAAAAGTATAAGGAGATCTACCAGCAGAGCTATGACCAGAACGCGCCCCAGGCGTATGATTCCGTTTATCTTCTGGCAGATGCGGTTAAGAGGGCAGGTTCTCTGGACGGGCAGGCCATCAGGGACGCACTTTTGGCAACCAAGGATTTTGAGGGTGCCGCAGGTACCTATAACTTTGCTTCCAACGGTGAGATGATCAAGGATCTGATGGTTGTACAGATCGTGGACGGAAAGCATACCATCGTGCCAATGGATTAGCGGCAACGCGGGGAGAGGAGGAAACTATGGTCTTTCAACAGATTTTAAACGGCCTTACCAATGGAAGCATCTATGCCCTGCTGGCTATCGGTGTAACCATGATATATAAATCACTGGGTATGCTGAACTTTGCACACGGTGATACGATTATGATTTCTGCTTTTATCTGTCTGACTCTGATCACGGCTGGGATCCCCATACCCCTGGCCATTGTGCTGACCATTATTGCCGCAGCCTTCATTGGATGCTGTTTGGAGCGTTTTATTTACAGGAAACTGGAATTCAGTTCCTTTACCAATCTTCTGATCGCCACCGTGGGTGTGTCCTATATCATGAAGAACCTGGCGATCGTTGTATGGGGCGCGGAACCTCAGGTGTTTCCGGCCCTGTTCAGCACAGAACCCATCAACCTGGGGAAGCTTTTGCTGCTGCCCCAGAACATCGGGATCATATGTGTGGCTGCCTGCCTTGTGGTAGTGCTCCAGCTGTTTTTTTATAAGACCAAGACCGGCAAACAGATGAGGGCCGCTGCCACGGACTCCGAGGGCGCGTCCATGATGGGCATCAATGTGAACAAGTGCCGTCTTGTCACATTCGGCATCAGTGCCGCTTTCGCGGCCATTGCCGGGATCCTTCTTTCCCCGATCTTCTACGTAAGCGTGGATATGGGCACACTGGTGGGGCTGAAGGCATTTTCCGCCGCCATACTGGGCGGGTTCGGTAATATTGTGGGGGCTATGCTGGGCGGCATCATCTTGGGGATCGTGGAAGCCCTGGGAGCCACTTACGCCACTGCTGCTTATAAGGATATCATTTCATTTGTGCTGCTGTTCCTGTTCCTGTATTTTAAGCCAAACGGGATCCTGGGCAAGCGCATAGAGCAGAAGCTGTAGGGAGGGACCGTGATGAAGCAAACAAAGAAATTAACTTTAATTGCAGTGGTTACAGCGGCAATACTGATTCTGCCCTTCTTGCTTCCCAATGCATATATTATCCAGATCGTTAATATGATCGGCATTTATGCCATTGTAGGTTCAGGGGTGAACATCTTAACAGGATATACGGGGCAGCTGTCCCTTGGGCAGGCGGCTTTCTATGGGATCGGGGCATACACCACGGCCCTGCTGAACACAAAGCTTGGGTGTCCGTTTTTTGTGGTGCTTCCCGTGTCCGTGCTGGTGACAGCCGTGTTTGGGGTGGTGCTTGCCATTCCGGCCCTAAAGGTGCGGGGCAGTTATCTGGCACTTCTGACCATTGGTTTTGGCGAGATCGTCAGGATGGTTCTGGTGAACTGGATCGACCTGACCAACGGCCCGGCCGGGGTGGTCGGCATCAAGGCTCCGGATCTGTTCGGATTCAAATTTGATACCTTGTTTAGGTATTATTATCTCATAGCATTTTTTGTGTTTATTGGGATCATGTACCAGAAATGGCTGATGAAATCCAGGACAGGAAGGGCGTTTATGGCAATCCGCGATGACGATAAGGTTGCAGAGCTCACAGGGATCAATATCACCACCTTTAAGATCAGGGCATTTGTGCTTTCAGCAGTCTACTCCGCGGTGGCGGGCGTGCTGTACGCCATGATGATCCACTACGTAAGCCCTGACAGCTTTACCAGCAATGATTCCAATATGTTCTTATGGACCGCTATCATGGGAGGCATGGGAACCACCATCGGACCGGTGATCGGAGCCGTTATCATGAACATTCTTCCCGAGGCCCTGCGCTTCCTGGGGGACTGGCGCATGGTGGTGTACGGGGTCATCCTTTTGACGGTTATCATCCGCTATCCGGGCGGCATTACTCCGTATGCGAAAAAACTCATTGGCTATGTGCAGGCGAAATTTGACGGAAAGGACAGGTGACGATCGTGGCAGTATTGGAATTAAAGGGAGTTACAAAACAATTCGGCGGCCTGACAGCTGTTTCTGAAGTTGACCTGAAGATTGAAAAGAACCAGATCTGTTCCCTGATCGGACCCAACGGAGCGGGAAAGACCACCGTGTTCAATATCATTACCGGCGTGTACCAGGTGACAAAAGGCGATATCCTTTTTGAGGACAGGTCCATCTGCGGCTGCGCCCCGTATAAGATCGTGGAAATGGGCATTGCCAGGACTTACCAGAACATCCGCCTGTTTAAGAAAATGACGGCAGTGGAAAATGTAATGACTGGTTTTCACTGCAGAAGCCGGGCCGGGCTGTTTAATATTGTCTACAACCGCAGGAAAATGCTGGAGGAGGACAGGAAGATCCGCAAAAAGAGCGAGGAGCTTTTAGAGTACTTAAAGATCGCTGATCTGAAGGATGAGCCGGCATCCAGCCTTCCCTACGGTCATCAGAGACTGCTGGAGATTGCCAGGGCCATGGCCACACAGCCTAAGATCCTTTTGCTGGATGAACCGGCGGCAGGCATGAATGCCCAGGAAAAGGAGGACCTTATAAGCACGATCCGGGGAATCCGCAAAGACTTTGGCATGTCCGTACTGATCGTGGAGCACGACATGGATCTGATCATGAACATTTCAGACGATATCACGGTGTTGAACTACGGAGCAAGGATCGCCCACGGGGTTCCGGAAGAGATCCGGAACAACGAGGAAGTAATCGAGGCATACCTGGGAAGGAGTGATTCTTAATGGGGCAGAGGGAAACTGTGTTAGATATATCCGGCCTGCATTCCGGCTACGGAATGATCAAGGCGATCAAAGACATAAACATCCACGTGGATAAGGGTGAGCTGGTTTCTCTGCTGGGCGCCAACGGCGCGGGCAAGTCAACCCTGTTAAAATCCGTTATCGGTATGGTACATATTGAAAGGGGTTCCATCAAGTATCAGGGGGAGGAGCTTGTGGGAAAGAAATCCCATGAGATTATTCCCATGGGGATCTCCATTGTACCTGAGGGACGCAAAATATTCGCAGACGCCACGGTGATGGAAAACCTGGCCATCGGCTCCTACACAAGGGCAGCGGACAAAGCACTGGACCAGAGGATCCTGGACCAGGTATTTGAATTCTTCCCCCGCCTTGCTGAGAGGAAGACCCAGATGGGAGGGACCCTGTCCGGAGGCGAACAGCAGATGCTGGCCATTGGAAGGGCCATGATGTCGGACCCTAAGCTCCTTCTCCTGGATGAGCCGTCCATGGGCCTGGCGCCCCTGGTGGTGGAGCAGGTATTTCATATCATAGAAAAACTGAAGCGGACAGGAATCACGATTCTCCTGGTGGAACAGAACGCCAGGATGGCTATTAAGGTCAGCGACCGCTCCTATATGCTGAACACGGGAAAGATCGCCGGGGAACTGGATGCGTCCGATGGAGCCAGCCAGGATGCCCTGCTGGAGGTCTATCTGGGCAAGAGCGGGAAATAGAGGGGGAAACAGGTATCATGAATCTGGAAAATGTAAAATTCAATACAGACACAAAGCTTGTGTTAAACATAGGCGACCCCATGGGCAAGACCAACGCGCCCAGGGCGTACAACAAACTGTTTGGGGAGCTGGACATGAACGCCATCATGCTTCCGGTGGAAGTAAAAAAAGGAGAACTGCCCCAATTTATGGAGGCATGTAAAATGCTGCATATCCGCTACATATCCCCCACCATGCCTCACAAAAAGGATATCATTCCCCTGTTGGATGATGTGGACGAGAGTTCCAGGATCTTCCAGTCTGTCAACGCGGTCCGCATTGATGAGGACGGCACCAGCCATGGCGTGGGCATGGACGGCAAAGGCGCCCTGAACGCAATCTTAAGCAGCGGTGTTCAGCTGGTGGGAAAAGAGGCGCTCATGCTGGGAAGCGGCAGTATCAGCGGAGTGATCGGTCTGGAACTGTCAAAGCACGGCATCAGGAAGCTTACGATTTTAAACAGGACAGTGGAAAAGGCGCAGGAGATTGCAGACATACTGAATACCCATACATCCATGGAGACAAAGGCCCTGGCCTCCACACCGGAGAACCTGGATCAGGCGGCGGGCACGGCCCAGCTCTTTTTGCAGGTAACGCCCCTGGGAATGGCGGGATATGGAAGAACCCATGAGTATCTGGGGTTTGTAGATCATTTACCCAAAGACTGTGTGGTATTTGACGTTATCATCAATCCGGCGGATACACCCGTGATCTCAGCCGCCAAGTCAAGGGGCCTTAAGACAGTGCCCGGACTTAAAATGCTGGCCGGGCAGATGGAAGTAATTTTCCGGTTCATGTTCGGAGTGGAACTGACCCAGGAGGATAAGAATGCCTGCATTCAGGAATTATGCCAATTCCTGGGAGTTACCATTGACTGAAGACGCAGGTTGTTATCTGGACCTGTTTGTGGACATGAGGGATGCCGCGTGAAAGGAAACGCAGCAGTGCCATGCCTATCTGTCCAACACGGCCGAGGCAGCGGTCGGTATCGCGGCCGGGGTGATCGTGGCACCGGTTTTGGCCCACAGGCAGATGCGGCGTAGTTCTTGTTGAAAAAGTACAGGTATTGAAACTGCAATGATGATTGACAGGGGAGAGCAACAGCAAATTAAAAGCAGATACCGGAGTAAAACACCCGCCTTACAGATTTTCCATACGGCGGGTGTTTTTATTTGCTGCCGCCATGGTGGCAGAGGGCGGGCAGGCAGAGGGCAAAGGCTCGTGGCAACACCCAGGGCAACACCCAGCACCCTACATAAAGTCCAAAAACCATAGGAAAATAAGAAAATATGTGATATAATACGCTCCAAACAATAATCCGCATAAAAGGAGGAGATTGGGAATGACTGGAAAGCGTTCAGATTATATAACATGGGATGAGTATTTTATGGGAGTCGCCCTGCTGTCGGGAAGGCGGTCCAAGGACCCCAGCACCCAGGTGGGAGCCTGCATCGTCAGCCAGGACAACAAGATACTGTCCATGGGTTACAACGGATTCCCCAAGGGGTGTTCAGATGATGAGTTTCCGTGGGGAAAGGAGGCAGAGCAGGAAGATCCCTATAATTCCAAATATTTCTACTCCACACACAGTGAATTAAATGCTATCCTTAATTACAGAGGGGGAAGCCTGGAGGGAAGCAAGCTGTACGTGACACTTTTCCCCTGCAACGAGTGTGCCAAGGCCATCATCCAGGCCGGCATCAAGACCATTGTGTTCAGAGAGGACAAGTATGCCGATACCCCTGCCGTCAGGGCGTCCAAGCGGATGCTCAATGCAGCCGGAGTACGCTATTACCAGTATCAGCCAACGGGCAGGAAGATCGAGATTGAGGTATAGCCCTATGAAGATATTGCTGGTGGCTGTCAACGCCAAGTATATTCATTCCAATCTGGGCATATACAGCCTGAAGGCCTATGCCCGGCAGCAGCTGGAGGCCGATCCCCCGCGAACCCAAGATCCGGTCACCATTGAACTGGCCGAGTACACCATCAACCATCAGCTGGACGCATGTCTGCAGGATCTATACAGGAGAAAGCCCGATGTGATCGGGTTTTCCTGTTATATCTGGAACATAGAGAGTATCCGGTCCCTGGCCGCCGACATAAGAAAGCTGCTGCCCCATGTCCCCCTGTGGCTGGGCGGACCGGAAGTCTCCTATGACGCGAGAAAGGTTTTGCAGGACATGCCCTTTATTACCGGGGTCATGAAGGGGGAAGGGGAGGAGACGTTTGCACAGCTGGTCCGGTATTATGTGGATAACGGGACGGAAGATCCCGCAGACTGTGGAAAAGTCCGCGGTCAGGGCCTGTCCCGGCTTACGGGGCTTACCTACCGAGGCCCGGACGGCGTCATAACGGACACGGGCATTCGCCCTGTTATGGATCTCAGCCGTATTCCATTTTCCTATGACTGCATCAAGCTGGAGGAACTGGAACACAGGATCATCTACTATGAGAGCAGCAGGGGATGCCCCTTTTCCTGCAGTTACTGTCTTTCTTCCATAGATAAGCAGATCCGTTTCAGGAACCTGGATCTGGTTAAGGAGGAACTGCTGTTTTTCCTGAATGCCGGGGTGCCTCAGGTGAAATTTGTGGACAGGACCTTTAACTGTAAAAAAAGCCACGCCATGGCCATATGGAGGTGGATACAGGAACATGACAACGGGGTTACCAACTTCCACTTTGAGATCGCGGCCGACCTTTTGGGGGAGGAGGAGATGGAACTGTTAGCCGGTATGCGTCCCGGGCTGGTGCAGCTGGAGATTGGCGTCCAGACCACCAATGTGCAGGCCCTTGAGGCCATCCGCCGAAAGACTGACATAGATGAGATCCGCCGTATCACTTCCAGAATCAACGCGGGCAGAAATGTACACCAGCACCTGGACCTGATCGCAGGCCTGCCCTATGAGGGGATGGAGAGTTTTCAGAAATCCTTTGATGACGTGTATTCCATGGAGCCGGAGCAGCTGCAGCTGGGGTTCTTAAAAGTGTTAAAGGGGTCCTACATGGAGGAGAAAGCGCCGGACTACGGCCTGGTGTATTCATCCACTCCGCCATATGAGGTGCTTTCCACCAGGTGGCTGTCCTATGACCGGATACTGGAGCTTAAGACAGTGGAAGACATGGTGGAGGTCCATTATAACAGCAGACAGTTTACATGTACACTGAAGGCCCTTGAAAAAGAATTCCCCTCCCCTTACCAAATGTTCCTTGCCATGGGGGAATACTACCAAAAACATGGGCTGACAGGTATGAACCACAGCCGCATTGCAAGATATGAGATCCTTTTTGCAATGATAGAGGAATATCTGCACGGTCCGTCCGTGGAAGCTTACCGGGACCGTTTGACAGCGGACCTGTATCTGAGGGAAAATGTAAAAAGCCGTCCTTCCTTTGCCAGGGATCAGGCTCCGTATAAATCAAAGATCAGGGACTTTTTCATCTCTGAGGAAAAGAACCCCCGGTATCTGGCGGGCTACGAGGGCTTTGATTCCAGGCAGATGAGCAAGATGGCTCATGTGGAAGCCATGGGGGACAAAACATTGGTCCTGTTTGATTACAGGAACCGGGATCCCCTGACCTACAATGCCAGGGCATGTGTCCTGGAGTTAAACTGATCATCCTGAGAGGAAACTGTATGAAGGAAACTACAACCAGAAAAAAACGCGAGACAAAAAAAGAGCAGGCCGACCGCATCCTGCGCATCCTGGCGGCCCTGGACCGGGAGTACGGTACAGAGTACAGATGCTATTTGAACCATGAGACTCCATGGCAGCTGTTGATCGCGGTGATCATGAGCGCCCAGTGCACGGATGCCCGGGTCAATATTGTCACAGCGGATCTGTTTAAGAAATATAATACCTTGGAAAAATTTGCCCGGGCCGATTTAAAGGAATTGGAACAGGACATCCATTCCATTGGGTTTTACCATATGAAGGCAAAAAATATCATTGCCTGCTGCAGGGACCTGGTGGAGAAGTTCGGCGGGAAAGTGCCGGAGACCATAGAGGAACTGACCTCCCTGGCAGGGGTGGGACGCAAGACCGCCAATGTGATCCGGGGAAACATTTACAATGAACCCAGCATCGTGGTAGATACCCATGTGAAGCGCATTTCCGGGAAGCTGGGGCTTACAAAGGAAGAGGACCCGGAAAAGATTGAGTATGACCTGATGCGGGTACTGCCGAAGGACCACTGGATCCTCTGGAATATCCACATCATTACCCTGGGAAGGACCATCTGCATTGCAAGACGTCCCAAGTGCGTAGAGTGCTTTTTAAGGGATGAGTGCCCGGGATGTGAGTGCTGACCTTAGCGCTGCATTGCGTAAATTCCTGTGATTTACGCCATGAGGTACTAGAAATAGGAGACGGAAGAAGAGAATGATGAATTCATACATAGCCTTGGATCTGGAGACAACGGGACTTGAGGCCAAACAGGAAAAGATAACCGAGATAGCAGCCATCAAGATCATAGACGGAGCCGTTGCCGGGCAGTTTGTGACCCTTGTAAACCCTATGCGCAGGCTGGGGATGCACATTACGCGGCTGACCGGGATTACAGATGAGATGTTAAAGGATGCGCCGCCCATAGAGGATGTGATAGGGGACGCAGTGGAATTCTTTGGCGATCTGCCCCTTTTGGGGCATAATATTATGTTTGATTATAGTTTTTTAAAGCACGCGGCAGTCAACAGCCGTCTGGAATTTGAAAAGGAAGGTTTGGACACCCTGATGCTGTGCCGGGCGTTTATGCCCGGGGATGTGAAGCGGAATCTGTCCTGTGCCTGCTCTTACTATCATATATCCCAGTCCGCTGCCCACCGTGCCCAGGCCGATGCGGAGGCGGCGCACAGGCTTTACCAGGAGCTGTTAAAGCTCCACAGCCAGGACAGACCGGAACTGTTCACCTCAAAACCCTTGATTTACAAGGCAAAAAGGGAGCAGCCGGCCACAAAAAGGCAAAAAGAATACTTGCAGGATTTAGTAAAATGTCATAGAATAGACATAACTGTGCAGATTGATGATATCAGCCGCAGCGAGGCATCGCGGATGATCGACACCATTATCTCCCAGTACGGAAGGATTCCAAGGCAAATCTCTTAAATATAGATAGATAAATGAAGAGATTCGAGGCATATTAATATTAAAGAAGGTGAATGTACATGATGAATATGAGCGATCCTAAGATGAAGAAGATTATTTCAACCATCATTGTTGTAGTGTTAGTTCTGGCAATGATCGTGCCCATGGCACTCAGCGCCCTGATGTACTAAAATCCGTTCTGGGCTTATATATATAACTCAGGATGTGAAGGAAAAGAATTTATGTAACCGGGAAGAGGAGAAATTATGAAAAAAGCAATAGGAAATGCCGGTTTGGCGGCAGTCATTAGTATAGGGCTGCTTGCGGCATTTCCAGTGATCGCCTGGGCCGCGCCCGTGCTTCCTGTGGGAATCAGCATAGGCAGCCAGAGTCTGGCAGGGATGACGGCGGAGGAGGCCAGGTCCGCAGTGGAACAGTATGTAAATGGGCTGGCGGGCCAGAAGGTGATCCTGAACGTGGACGGACAGGACGTTGAGACCACGGCAGGGGAGCTGGGCTTTCACTGGAGCAACACCGATGCAGTAGACCAGGCAGCCAGCCAGTATGCGGGGGGCAGCCTCATCAGACAATATATGGTCCAGAAGGATCTGGCGTCCGCGCCCGTGGATCTGGAACTGGACACGGAAGTGGATTCCGCAAAGGTAAAGGAATTTGTGGATACCCAGTGTCAGGCAGTGACAGCCCAGCCCCAGGATGCGACCATAACCAGGGAGAACGGCCAGTTTGTCATCACGGATTCTGTGGCGGGCAAGGTGGTTGACGCAGCGGCCACGGAAGCGGCCCTGAATGAAGCCCTGGAAGGCGGACTGGAAGAACCTGTAAAAGTGACGGCAGAGGTGGCTGAGCAGCAGCCGGCCATCACCACAGAGGCCCTTGCAACCATTCAGGATGTGCTGGGGACCTATACAACTGATTTCAGCAGCAGCGGTGCAGCACGCTCCACCAACCTGGCGGTAGGCGCGGCCAAGATCAACGGCCATCTGCTTATGCCCGGGGAGGTTTTATCCGGTTATGAATGCCTGCAGCCATTTACAACAGCTAACGGCTATAAGACCGCGGCGGCCTATGAGAACGGCCAGGTCGTGGACAGTATCGGCGGAGGTGTGTGCCAGCTTGCCACTACACTGTATAACGCATCACTGGAGGCCGAGGTGGAGATCGTTCAGAGACAGAACCACTCCATGATAGTGACCTATGTAAAACCATCCAGGGATGCGGCCATTGCAGGCACATACAAGGATATTAAGATTAAGAACAATTACAGCACTCCGATTTACGTGGAGGGTTACACCGAAGGCAGGAAGCTGACTTTTACCATTTACGGAAAAGAGACGCGTCCGGAAAACCGCAAAGTGGAATATGTATCCGAAACCCTTGGAAGCACCAGTCCGGGAGAACCCCAGCTGATCGTGGACAACGCACTGGCGCCGGGGGCAAAGGTGAAGGTCCAGTCCTCCCATACAGGACTCAGGTCCAGGCTATGGAAAGTGGTGACCGTGGACGGCGTGGAGCAGGAGAGGACCCTTCTCAACAAGGATACCTACAATGCATCCAAGGCAATCTACCGTGTAGGTCCCGCTCTTCCGGCCGATGTACCGCCGGATCCCAATGCAGCCGCTCCTGTGGAGACGGCACCGGTTGAGACCGCACCGGTGACCGGCGTGGACGGCGGACCGGGCGTGACGCAGCCGGCGCCTACAGAGGCGGCACCTGACCCGGCACCGGCAGATCCGGCTCCGGTACAGGCAGATCCGGCGCCTACAGAGGCGGCACCTGACCCGGCACCGGTTGTGACACCTGTACCGGAGGCAGCGGGATGAGGACCGCAGGCCAGGGACCGGGGGGATTTGAGAAGCGGGAAGGCTTCATGAAACCCGGTCAGGATCTGGTGATGGCGGGATTTACAGGCTTTGCCGGGACCTGCAGGATCGGAGCGCGTAAGAGAGGGGAGCTTGAGGCGCATTTTTCCCCCATGTTCTTAAACTGCCTGGACCAGGCGGAAGAAAGCTGTGTGAGACAATGGATGGAACGTGAGCTGTCGCAGAAGGATTGTGCTGTGACAGCCCACGAATATGCAGGAGAGGGCGGCGTATTAGCTGCCCTTTGGAATTTATCCGGAATTTTTAATGTTGGGATCGATGTGGATCTAAGGGCGCTGCCCATCCGGCAGGTGACCGTGGAAGTGTGTGAACTATATGAGCTGAATCCCTACAGGCTGCTCTGCGGTGACTGTGTCATCATGGCATCGGACCGGGGAGGGCAGCTGGTAAGACGCCTGAAAGCAGCGGGGATCCCCGGCGCGGTGATCGGATGTGTGACCGGGGGCATTGCAAGGCAGATCCGCCATGGAGAGGAGACCGTGGGTTATCTGGAGCGGCCAAAGCCTGACGAACTGTTAAAGATCACAGATAGTTACGCAGTACAGCACTAGCGCTCTGTTTGTTCAGGGCGTTGGTTCTGCATATAAATATAGAAAGCGGAGGATGTTATAACCATGAGAGAGAAGATTCTGGCAGTCATTGAAAAGAACAGCAGGATTGATATTAAGGACCTGGCCGTTTTGTTGGGAGAAAGCGAAGTCGCGGTGGCCAATGAGATCGCGGCAATGGAAAAAGAACACATTATCTGCGGATACCACACCCTGATCAACTGGGACAACACCAGCGATGAAAAAGTAGTGGCCCTGATCGAGGTAAAGGTAACTCCTCAGAGAGGCATGGGATTTGACAAGATCGCAGAGCGAATTTACCAGTACAGTGAGGTGGAGGCTGTTTACCTGATGAGCGGTGCTTATGATTTCACTGTATTCATTGAAGGAAAAACCATGCGCCAGGTGGCCCAGTTTGTATCTGACAGGCTGGCGCCCATGGAGTCCGTGCTCAGTACCGCAACCCATTTTGTTCTGAAAAAATACAAAGACCATGGCACCGTGATCAGTGAGCCGGTGCAGGATGAAAGGATGCTGATTACCCCATGAGAAATCCATTATCAGATAAGATCGTAAAGATACCGCCTTCCGGGATCCGCAAGTTTTTTGATATTGTCAGCGAGATGAAGGACGCCATTTCCCTGGGCGTGGGCGAGCCTGACTTTGACACTCCGTGGCACATCAGGGAGGAGGGCATCTATTCCCTGGAAAAGGGCCGCACCTTTTACACCTCCAATGCCGGATTAAAGCCCCTGAAGGTGGAGATATGTGAATACTTAAAGCGCCGGTGCGGCGTGGTTTATGACCCCGACCATGAGGTGCTGGTGACAGTGGGCGGCAGCGAGGCCATTGACATTGCCATGCGAGCCATGCTTAACGAGGGGGACGAGGTGCTGATCCCTCAGCCCAGCTACGTATCCTACATGCCCTGTGTGACCCTGGCGGACGGTGTGCCGGTGGTGATTGAGCTGGAGGAAAAGGATCAGTTCAGGCTGACTCCTGAAAAGATGCTGGAGAAGATCACGGATAAGACGAAGATCCTGGTGCTTCCTTTCCCCAACAACCCCACCGGAGCTATTATGGACCGGAATGACCTGGAGAAAATTGTGGAGATTGTTCTGGAAAAAGACCTGTTTGTGGTATCGGATGAGATCTACTCAGAGCTTACATACGGCGATGAAAAACATGTGACCATTGCGTCCTTCCCCGGGATGAAGGAGAGGACGGTTCTGATCAACGGTTTTTCCAAGGCATATGCCATGACCGGCTGGCGCCTGGGCTATGCTGCCGCTCCGGCTGTGATTTTGGAGCAAATGCTGAAGATCCACCAGTACGCCATCATGTGCGCCCCAACCACCAGCCAGTACGCTGCTGTCTCCGCCATGAAGAACGGGGATCCGGACGTGGCCATGATGCGGGAGTCCTACAACCAGCGCCGCCGCTTCCTGCTCCATGCATTTGCGGAGATGGGAATCGAGTGCTTTGAACCCCTGGGCGCATTTTATACGTTTCCCAACATTAAACGTTTTGGGATGACATCCGAGGAGTTTGCAACCAGGCTTTTGCAGGAAGAAAAGGTGGCTGTTGTGCCGGGAACCGCATTTGGTGACTGCGGGGAGGGTTTTGTAAGGATTTCCTATGCTTATTCCCTGAATAACCTGAAGGAAGCTCTGGGACGCATCCAGCGCTTTGTAAGCCGCCTGGATGGAAAGGCGTGACACAACCATGATGAACATTGTATTATTAGAGCCTGAGATGCCCTCCAATACAGGAAATATCGGCAGGACCTGCGTTGCCACCAAGACCAGGCTCCATCTCATCGAACCCCTGGGATTTAAGCTGAACGAAAAGGCGCTTAAGAGGGCCGGACTGGATTACTGGGATAAACTGGATGTGACCGTGTACAGTGATTATCAGGATTTCCTGGAACGCAACCCCGATGCCCTGGGGCGCATGTATTTTGCCACCACCAAGGCCCATAAGGTTTACTCCAATGTGGAATATGAACCGGACTGTTATCTTATGTTCGGCAAGGAGAGTGCAGGGATACCCGAGGAGATCCTGGTGGAGAATGAGGAGCATTGTATCCGTATTCCCATGTGGGGGGACATCCGCTCCCTGAACCTGTCCAACTCTGTGTCGGTGGTGCTGTATGAGGCGCTGCGGCAGCATGGATTTGAGAAGATGGCCCTCACAGGGCAGCTGCATCATCTGAACTGGAATCATTAGAATATATAGGGAAGGCTGCGGACACTGCGGTTTATTGCGCAGGGGGGCGGCCTTTTTCTATGGCGGCACGGATCTTATTCCTTGGGGCGGCGTACCTTTACAGATCCTATTATTGGGGCGGTTTGCGCTTTGGGAAACATAAAACATTCTTTGACGGAAGGAACCATGTCTGTTATACTGAAAAAAGTACAAGAGGCATGAGGTGTATAGAATGGCTACAATAAAAGACGTTGCAAAAGAGGCTGGTTTTTCTGTCTGTACCGTGTCCAGGGCCCTGGCCGGCAAGGGATATATTAAAGAGGAGACACGCCAGAGGATCATGGAGGCTGTGCGGACCGTGGACTACAGGCCCAATAATCTGGCGGTCAGCTTAAAGACGGGCCGGACCAACACGCTGGCGCTGATCATACCCGATGTTATGAACATGTATTATCCGCGTCTGGAGAAGTACATAGAAAAATATGCAGCGGATCAGGGCTTTATGGTATATCTGTGCAATTCCAATAACGACATTGAGCGGGAAAAGAAGTTCATAGAAAACCTCAGTCTGAAAAAGGTTGACGGGGTCATTGTTACGCCCTGTACCAATGAGCATCAGCATATCAAAAAGCTTAATGATTTCGGCATCCCCTATGTGTACCTGAACCGCAATTTCCCGGATGATGTTGAGCGGTGCATCCGGGTGGACAACTTTAAGGGAGCCTATGACTGCGTTTCCTACCTCCTGGACAATGGCTATACACGCATTGGCGGTGTGTTCCAGAGTTTTAATAACATGATCTATGAGGAACGTTATGCCGGAATGGTCAAGGCATTAAAGGACCGGGGAATCCAGGCGGACAAGGATATCATACTTTTGGACGTGGACGATCTGGATCATTCCCACAAGCGGATTGAGAAGCTTTTAAAAAGAAAGCACAGGCCGCAGGCCATATTTACATCCAATGATATGCTGGCCTTTGGTGTGTACAGGGCGGCGTATAACTGCGGCATCAGGATACCGGAGGATCTGTCCGTCATGGGTTATGACAATATCATCATGACCGATAAGATCATACCTCCCCTCACCTCCTATTACACGCCTGCGGAAGAGATTTCCAGGGCGGCGGTGGAGTATATATGCGCATGCATCAGCGGGAAAGAGGCGGACAGGTTCCCGATTTATGAAGGGAAACTGGTGCTGAGGGATTCGGTAAGGCCCTGTTGAGATTATGATCTGTTCTATTAATACACAACAAGAAGGGGGATATGAAGTATGTCAAAATGTATGTCACTGGAGGAGGCTGTAAATCTGGTAAAAGACGGGGACAGCTTGTGGCTTTCAGGAGGGGGAGGAGGGATCAACGATCCGGGTTATCTGCTCTCCGGCCTGGAAAAGCGGTTCTTGGACACGGGAAGCCCGGCCGGGCTGACCCTTTATCACAGCGCCGGCATCGGAGACAAGCAGGGGGGAGGAGCGGACCATTTTGCCCATAAAGGCATGGTGAGAAAGGTAGTGGGAAGCCACTGGACCTGGTCTGTGAATATGCAGAAACTGGCCATGGAGAACCAGATAGAGGCATATGTCCTTCCGCAGGGAGTCATGACCCAGCTGGTGAGGGAGATCGCGGCCGGGAGACCGGGCCTGATCACAAAGACGGGTCTTCATACCTTTGTGGATCCCAGAGTGGAGGGCGGCCGCGTGAATGAATGTTCAAAAGAGGAGCTTTCTTTTTTATTTACCAAAGATGTAAACGATTATATATTTTATAAAAGCTTCCATTTGGACGTTGCCCTGTTCCGGGGATCTGCCGCGGATGAGGATGGAAACATCAGTTTTGAGGATGAGGGACTGATGACGGAAGCGCTTTCCCAGGCCCAGGCGGTAAAAAACTGCGGCGGGGTCGTCATATGCCAGGTGAAACGGATGGTGGAACGAGGCGGGATCCGACCGGACTGTGTGGCGGTACCCGGTATACTGGTCGATGCCGTGGTGGTGGACTCCCGGCAAAGAATGTCCATGAAAACAGAATATGATGAAACCCTGTCCGGAAAGAAACGGGGAGGACTTCCTGAAAGCGAGTATATGCCCCAGGACAACCGTAAGGTAATGGCCAAGCGGGCAGCCATGGAGCTAAAAAGAGGTGATATAGTCAATTTGGGATTTGGGGTGCCCGCCGGAGTGGGCAAGGTGCTGGAGGAGAGCGGCTGCCAGTCCTGTATCCACCTGTCCCTGGAACAGGGGATCATAGGCGGTGTTCCCGCCACGGGCACTGATTTTGGCATAGCTTACAACCCCCAGGCGATCATCTGCGAGACAAACCAGTTTGACTGGTATGACGGCGGTGGGCTGGATGTGGCCGTGCTTTCCTTTGCTGAATTTGACCGGCAGGGAAATGTAAATGTAAGCAAGTTCAACCATGTGGTCAACGGAGTGGGCGGATTCATCAACATTTCCCAGAACGCAGGGCGGGTTGTTTTTACAGGAACATTTACGGCCGTGGGGCTGAGAGAGGAATGTAAGGAGGGAAGACTGCAGATCCTTCAGGAGGGAAGGGTGCAAAAGCTTGTGGATACAGTGGAGCAGGTCAGCTTCAGCGGGCCATACGCCAGGCAGACGGGACAGCCGGTCCTTTTTGTGACCGAACGGGCAGTGTTCCGGCTGGCAGATGAAGGGGTGGAACTGACAGAGATCGCCCCGGGGATCGATCTGCAAAAGGACGTTCTGGATGTCATGGGATTTGAACCCATTGTCAGCAGATACCTTAAAGTCATGGATCCACAGCTGTTTCAGGATATCCCTGTAAAATTAAATCTATAAATCACTATCAATGTATCGTTTAATAAAACCGGCTGGGGGCGGCCGGTTATTTATTACGTGAAAAACCTCTTGACATTTGTTGTGTAAACGATTATATTTAGAATTAACAAAACATATAAACGTTTACATATTATGCAACTATAAAAAAATAATAAAGAAAAAATAAACTACGGGAGGGAATCTTATGCTGGAAGGTGTTAAAGTCTTAAGCTTCACACATTATCTCCAGGGACCATCGGCAGCGCAGATACTGGCTGACCTGGGGGCGGAAGTAGTGAAGGTGGAGTCTCCAAAGGGAGCTTACGAGCGTTCCTGGTCAGGATGCAATACATACCCGGGAGGGGTCAGCATGTTTTTTCTGCTGGGCAACCGCAACCAGACATCCATTGCAGTGGACCTTAAAAGTAAGGAAGGGGTTGAGATCATCCACAAGCTGCTACGGGAGTATGATGTGGTGATCGAGAATTTCCGTGCAGGGGTAATGGAAAAGCTGGGACTGGGATACGAGGACCTAAAGAAGATCAACCCGGGCATTATCTATTGTTCCTGTTCCGGCTACGGATCTTCCGGTCCCTATGTGAAGAAGCCGGGGCAGGACCTGCTGATCCAGAGCATGAGCGGCCTTGTATCCCTGACCGGCTCCGATCCCGAGGCCCCGTCACCAGTGGGAACACCAGTGGTGGACCAGCATGGGGCAGTGCTGGCAGCCCTTGGGGTGGTGGCCTCCGTTTATGACAGGGCCAGGACGGGGAAAGGCCATAAGGTGGAGGCAAGCCTTCTGGGATCGGCATTGGATCTGCAGCAGGAAGCCCTGGGATATTATCTCAACGGAGGACAGTTTACAGAGCGCCCCACCACCGGGCTCAGCACCAGGTTCCACCAGTCTCCCTACGGCGTGTACAGGACCGGGGACGGCTGCATCACCCTTTCCCTGGTTCCGGTGGAAAAGCTGAGGGAGCTTTTTACGCCGGGATGTCTGGACGGATATACCTCCAGGGACCAGATGGAGCGCAGATTGGAGTTTGATGCCGTGGTATGCCGGGAGATGAAGAAAAAGACCACCGGGGAGTGGAAGAAGATTTTCGATGAAAACGGCATCTGGTACGCTCCTGTGAATAATTACCAGGAGGTCCTGGAGGACGAACAGGTCAGGTACAATGACAATATCCTGACCATGCACCATCCCGTTGCAGGGGATGTGCGGGTGGTAGGACATGCAAACCGTTACGATGGGGAGAATATCAAGATCCGAAAGCTGCCTCCGAAACTGGGGGAGAGCACAAAAATCCTGATGGAACACCTGGGTTATAATGAGGAGACCATCAGAAGGTACAGGGAACACGGCATCATTACAATGGAGGAGTGACAGGGATGGAATATATAAATGATCTGCTGAAGGTAGAGGTACAGGATTATGTGGCGCTGGTGACGATCAACCATCCGCCTCTCAACATACTTACTCTGGAACTGAGTGCGCAGATGAGGGATACCCTACACCGTCTGGAGGAGGACGATGCGGTCCGGGTGGTGGTGCTTCGCGGGTCCGGGGAAAAGGCATTCTGTGTGGGAGCGGATATCAAGGAGTTTCCACAGGTGTGGGATGATGTGATCGGGAAAAAGCTGATGAACGAAAACCTGGCAATTGACGCCATTGAGCTTTTGGATAAGCCGGTTATTGCGGCCATGGAAGGCAATACCCTGGGCGGAGGATGCGAGATCGCCATGGCCGCGGATATCCGCATCATGAGCCAGGAAGGCAGGATCGGGCTTCCTGAGATCAATCTGGGAGTGTTTCCGGGGAGCGGCGGGCTGTTCCGGCTTGCCAGATATGTGGGGATCGCAAAGGCCTATGAGATGCTTTACACGGGAACTATCCTGGATGCCGGGGAGGCGCTTCAGTGCGGCCTGGTAAACAGGGTCGTGCCCCGGGGGCAGACGGAGGCGGCTGCCATGGAGATGGCAGGGATCATTGCGGACAAACCCTTTGAGGCGATCAAACTTATAAAGAAAGGGGTAAGACAGCTGTGGCAAAAGACCACGGAAGAGAATTTTTACCCTAATCTGGAATTCAGCAGAACGGTTTTTAAGACGCCTGACTGTGCAGAAGGGGTGGATGCATTTATCCATAAGCGCCAGCCCCGGTTCAGCAAATAACCAGGAGAGTGGAAATGAATATAACAATCGACATTTTAGTGATCGGCGCCGGAGGCGCCGGTTGCAGGGCGGCCATAGCGGCCGCGGACTGCGGAACCTCGGTTCTTCTGGCAAGCAAAAAGCCCTTGGGGGAGTCCGGGGCCACCAGTTATCCGGTGGCGGAGATGGCGGGATATAATGCAGGGGATGTCTCCATTCCCATGGATGTGCAGATGCATTACAACGATATCATCGAGGCTGGACAGGGAATGGCGGACGAAGAGCTGGCGGCCATTGTTGCATCCAGGGCTCCGGAAACCATAAGGCAGCTGGAAGAGTGGGGAGTGAAGTTTGAGCATGAGAATGAGGGGTATTATGTGTTCCGCAGCTGTTTTTCCCATTACCCCAGGACCCATGTGATCAAAGGCCACGGTGAACCCGTGGTAAGAGCCATGAAGGACCAGATCCATGCGCGGCCCAATATAACGGTGATGGATGATGTCACTATCATGGGTCTGTATGTCAGGGATGGCTGCTGCGTGGGGGCCTGCGGCCTGGCGGGCCGGGAGATGGTATACATTAACTCCAAAGCCGTCATTCTGGCTTCAGGAGGATGCGGTCAGGCGTTTGAGCGCAATATGAATCCAAGCGATGTGACCGGTGGCGGTTATTCCATGGCATACCACGCGGGGGCAGACCTGGTGAACATGGAGTTTATGCAGATTGGAATGGGTTTTTCCTGGCCCGTTGTGAACATTTTCAACGGATACATATGGGAGACAAAACCAAGGCTGTCCGACCGGGAAGGAAAGGATATCTTTGAGGAGGTCCTTCCTCAGAATCTTACGCCGGACCATGTGATGCACGAGCACAGGAAGCATTTCCCGTTTTCCAGCAGTGACGATTCAAAATACCTGGAGGTGGCTGTCCAAACCGCGGTCAAGAATGGGCGCGGCACACAGCGGGGAGGGATCAGGGCTGACTTTTCCCACATTACGGATGAATACGTGAACAGCCTGAAGGATGACTGCGGGATCCACCACATGTGGCCCATTGCAAGGGATTATTTAAGATCCCGGGGCGTGGATCTGCTGCTGGACCAGGTGGAAGTGGCCTGTTATGCACACGCCATCAACGGCGGGGTGCGGATCAATACAAAGGGCATGTCCTCCATACAGGGACTTTACGCAGCGGGCGAATGTGCGGGCGGACCCCATGGAGCGGACCGCCTGGGGGGCAATATGATGGTGACCTGCCAGGTGTTTGGGGAGATTGCAGGCACCAGCGCGGCTGAGTATGCGCTGAGGACCCAGCATGCGGAACATGTGGAACATCTCAGAGATCCCCACATGGAGGAGATGAAGGCGCTGCTGCACCGGAAACTTGACTGCATGGGGATGTTAAACCGGCTGAGAAAGGCTGCCCAGGACAATCTTCTGGTGGCCCGGACCGAAGATGGGCTTACCCAGGTGTTAAATGTGGCCGGGGAACTGGAGGGGGAGATGGTGCATGCAGATACCTGCCGGGAGATATACCCGGAAAATATCGATCTTTACCACATGCTCACAACCGTGCGGATCATGGCCCGGTGCGCCCTGGAGAGAAGAGAAAGTCGGGGATCCCATCACCGTGCGGATCATCCCTTTAAGGACGAGAGATTTAACAAACCTGTAACCATACGAAAGAACGGCTAAGAGCCTTTCTGAAATAAATCCAACAAAGGAGAAGGAAATTATGAAGAAACACGTATTAGCATTAGCAATGGCAGCATCCATGGCAGCGCTCACAGCATGCGGCTCCATGCCTGGTATGGGAGTGACACAGGCGCCGGCCACTGAAGCGGCCAAGACAGAGGCGGCTAAGGCGGAGGAAGCACAGTCCGGCGACAGCAAGGCAGAGACACCTGCGCCTGCCGCTGACGACAAGGTTTATACGCTGAAGATCTCCACTTCCCAGACCGACCAGTCCCTGATCACCCAGGCATATATGAAGCTTGCGGACCGGGTAAAGGAAAATTCCAACGGACGCCTGGAAATCGAGGTATTCCCCTCCAGCCAGCTGGGCAATGACGAGGACGTGATCGAGCAGGCCATCCAGGGGGCAGGGATCGCCGTGAACACGGATGCGGCCAGGATGGGTACCTATGTAAAAGACATGGGCATCCTGATGATGGGATATTTTGCGGATAATTATGAGGAATGCCGTAAGATTACGGAGACAGACACGTTTAAGGGCTGGGAGAATGAACTTGCAGACAAACACGGAATCCGGGTGCTGGCATTTGACTTTTATGACGGGCCCAGGCATTTCATGACCAATAAGGAAGTTAAGACGCCTGAGGACTTAAAGGGGCTGCGTGTAAGGACCATTGGTGCAGAGGTGTGTACGGAGTCCATTGAAGCCATGGGAGGAACACCCATTGCCATGGCGTGGGGCGAGGTGTACAACGGCATTCAGTCTAAGGCACTGGACGCCTGTGAGGCGCAAAATACATCCACCTATCCGTCCAGAATTTATGAGGTTTGCAAGTACCAGACCAAGACAGGCCACTTCCAGCTTCTTCAGGCCCTGGTGTGCGGCGAATCCTGGTTTAAGAGCCTGCCTGAAGACCTGCAGAAGATCCTGGTGGACACTGCAAGGGAAGTGGGAGCGGAGAGTGCAGCAGATGTTTTGACAGAAGCGGAGAACTGTGAGAAAAAGATGGTGGAAGCCGGACTGACCATTGTGGAGCCGGACGTGGAGGCATTTAAGACAGCGGTGGAGCCGGCCTATGAGAAATTGGGTTATACGGAACTTCGTGAGCAGCTTTACAAAGAGATAGGAAAGACCAACTAAAGATTGCAGAAAGGTTTGGATGGCAATGAAAAGAATATCGGATATTACCCTCAAAGTCGAAGAGATCCTGGCCGCCGGCCTCCTTTGCCTGATCTCGGTCCTGGTGTTTGGCTCAGCCGTGGCCAGAACCATAGGCGTGCCTATTAACTGGGCCCAGGACATTGCGCTGCTGGCCTTTGCATGGCTGACCTTTCTGGGCGCGGACGTGGTGGCCAAATCCGGACGGCTCATTAATATTGATATGTTGACCAATCAGCTGCCAAAGGTGGTGCAGAAGCTCCTTGGGATCGTATTTGATATGATGATGTTGCTGTTCCTGTTTATTTTGATCGTGTATGGATTCCTGCTTGTGTCCCAGAGCTGGAGCCGTATGTTCAATACATTAAAGCTCAGCTATGCATGGTGCACCCTGGCTGTTCCTGTGGGAGCGCTCCTTCTGTTTACCACGGCGGCGGGCATGCTTGTAAGGGATATCAGAAAACCTGCAAAGGATTGGGGGCGGAGGGCATAATGTTAAACGCAATTGGGATATTTATGATTTTTTTGTTTTTAGGCATGCCGGTTGCATTTGCAATTGGAATATCAGGATTTATATTTTTCCTCATGAGGCCGGAGATACCGTGGACCATCCTGGTCCAGAAATCTCTGTCCACCACCCAGTCCTTTACCATGCTGGCGATCCCACTGTTCATATTTGCCGGAAACCTGATGAACAACACGGGCATTACCTCCAGGCTGGTGAAGCTGGCCAATGTTCTGACAGGACACATGTATGGCTCCATCGGCCAGGTATCCGTGGTCCTGTCCACCCTCATGGGCGGCGTGTCGGGATCGGCTGTGGCGGATGCGGCCATGGAGTGCCGTATCCTGGGGCCGGAGATGACAAAGCGCGGGTATGCCCCGGGCTGGTCAGCGGCCATCAACTGCCTGTCCGGACTGATCGTGGCCACCATCCCCCCGTCCATGGGCCTGATCCTCTACGGCACAGTGGGGGAGGTATCCATTGGGCGTCTGTTTATCGCAGGCTTTGTACCGGGCTTTATCATGTGTATTTTTATGATGATAGCCACATCCTGGTCAGCCCGCCATTTCGGCTATAAGCCGGACCATGAAAAGCCCTCCTCCCTCAGGGAGATTGGGAAAGCCTGCATTGAAAGTATCTGGGCACTGCTCTTCCCGGTCATCCTGATTGTCTTAATCAGGGGCGGAGTGATGACGCCATCGGAATCAGGGGCATTTGCCGTATTTTATGCCCTGGTGGTGGGGGTATTTGTGTACAGGGAGCTGACCTGGGAGAAATTTAAGGAATGCCTGATCGACAGCGTAAAAGATATTTCTGTTATTACCATGGTCCTGGCATTTTCCGGGATCTTCAGCTACGGGGTGGTGTATGACCAGCTGCCAAAGGATGTTGCCTCCTTCCTGGTAGGCATGACCAGCAACCCAACCGTCATGCTGTTTCTGATCATTGTTATGCTGATTGTGTGCGGCATGTTTATGGAGACAACGGTCATTACCCTGATCGTCACCCCCATCCTTCTGCCGGTCATCAGACAGTACGGCATTGATCCGGTACAGTTTGGAATCATCATGATGACCACGGTAACTATGGGCTGTTCCACGCCTCCCGTGGGCGTGGCTCTGTATACCTGTTCCTCTATTATGGACTGTCCGGTGGAGGAGACCACAAAGTACTCCTGGCCCTTATTTGTGGCGATTTTTGGAACCCTTTTGATCTGCATTTTCCTGCCTGACCTGATCCTCTTTCTTCCGAATCTGGTATATGGGCCGTCCATGTGACCAATGGGCAAATTCAATGGTTTTATAAGGTGGCTGCCATGCTTTGCGTGGCAGTTTTCTTTGCCCTCATCTGTCATAAACATCCAATTCTTTACATACCCTAGAAGTAGCTGAAACGGCAGCTTCCCGTTTCGACTAAATGTGATGGGATAGAGTGTGGAGGGGTTGGAAAATGAACGAGAAGTACGTGGAAGCCTTAGAGCAGTATGAGATGGATGTAATATCAGTGAGAAAGGGCCGCGGTTCATGGATCTGTGAGACCAGGAACGGCTGCAGGCTTTTAAAAGAATACCGTGGAACGGTTAAACGCCTGGAATTCGAGGACGAGGTTCTGGGGATATTGGATACCAGGGGAAGCCTTAGGGCTGACCGGTACATCAGGAATAAAGAGGGAAGCCTTCTGACAATGACAGGAGACGGAACGCGCTACATACTAAAGGATTGGTTTATGGACAGGGAATGCAACATAAAAGACGGCTTTGAAATCCGTCAGGCATTGTCGCGCCTTGCCATGCTGCACGGTCAGCTGAGAACCGTGGAATTTAAGGAGGAGTGGAGCATGGGCTCCATCCTGTCCGAATCCCTGGAGGAAGAACTGGAGCGTCATAACAGGGAAATGCAGCGGACACGCAATTATATCCGCGGCAAACGGAAAAAATCCGAATTCGAGCTCTGCGTTATTGGAAATTACAACATGTTTTATGAGCAGGCCCTGGAGGCGGTGCAGGGGATCAGAAGCTTGTGGACGGAGAATGCAGTGGATTCCGAGTATGATGCCCTGGAGGCAGCGGAGATAAAGAACCCCAGGGGACCAAAGGGGGCGGTGCAGACTGCCGTACCTTCGGACCGCACAGGGGAAAAACCCGCATTCCTGTGCCACGGTGACCTGGACCAGCATCATGTGCTCATGGGGCCAAACTATACGGCTATTATCGAGTATAACCGTATGCACCTGGGGATCCAGGTCTCAGACCTATACCGGTTCATGCGTAAAGTCATGGAGAAGCACGGATGGAATGTGGACCTGGGATTATCCATGCTGGACTCCTATGAGCGGATTCTGCCCATGGACCGTCAGGAATTGACCTGCCTGTATTATCTGTTCCTGTATCCTGAGAAATACTGGAAACAGCTGAACTTTTATTACAATGCCAATAAGGCATGGATACCGGGCCGGAACATTGATAAACTCCACGGTCTGGAGGAACAGCAGCAGCAGAGGAATCACTTCCTGAAACGCCTTCAGGCTGACTGCGGGGTGTGATTAGTGTAAATTAATCAAGGCTTGTACTTCCTTTTTTTTGCCTGATATAGTATAATCTTAAGCATAATATGCAGGCAGATTATGCCTAATACTGCATTCAGGAGGGAGTATATTTATGAAAGATTACATGAAGATATACCAGGAATGGTTATCAAACCCCTATTTTGATGAGGCCACAAAAGAAGAGCTCCGCGCCATTGAGGGCGATGAGAATGAGATTAAAGAGCGTTTCTATATGGATCTGGAGTTCGGTACAGCCGGACTGCGCGGCGTAATCGGTGCAGGCATTAACCGTATGAATATTTATGTGGTAAGGCGTGCAACCCAGGGCCTTGCCAACTATATTATCAAACAGGGCGGCGCAGACAAGGGTGTTGCCATTGCCTATGATTCCCGCCACATGTCACCGGAGTTTGCCATGGAGGCGGCCATGACCCTGGCAGCCAACGGTATTAAGGCATACAAGTTTGAGTCGCTGCGCCCCACGCCGGAGCTGTCCTTTGCAGTCCGGGAGCTGGGCTGTATTGCCGGCATCAACATCACAGCCAGCCACAACCCGCCTGAATACAACGGCTATAAGGTATATTGGGAGGACGGCGCCCAGTTTACACCGCCTCATGACAAGGGCGTTACTGATGAGGTGCTGGCCATTGAGGATCTGTCCACGGTAAAGACCACGGACGAGGCATCCGCAGCGGCAGCGGGCAAGTACCAGGTGATCGGCAAGGAGATTGATGACAAGTATATTGCCCAGGTAAAGGCCCAGGTTGTGAACCAGAAGGCCATTGACGAGATGCAGGACCAGATCACCATTGTGTATACACCTCTCCACGGAACCGGTAATATCCCGGCCAGAAGAGTGATGGAGGAGATCGGCTTTACCCATGTCTATGTGGTGCCTGAGCAGGAACTGCCGGACGGTGATTTCCCGACTGTAAGTTATCCCAACCCGGAAGCCGAGGAAGCATTTGCCCTGGGCCTTAAGCTGGCCAGGGAAAAGGATGCGGACCTGGTTCTGGCAACAGATCCGGATGCCGACCGTCTGGGCGTATATGTAAAGGATGCCCGTTCCGGCAATTATATTCCTCTCACAGGCAACATGTCCGGTTCCCTGCTGTGCGAGTATGTGCTCAGCCAGAAGCAGGCGGCAGGTAAGATACCAGCCGATGGCCAGGTGATCAAGTCCATAGTTTCCACCAACCTGATCGATGCGGTTGCAAAGGAATACGGATGCCGGCTCATTGAGGTGCTCACGGGCTTTAAGTGGATTGGACAGCAGGTGCTTAAGAACGAGAAGACAGGCCAGGGAACCTATCTCTTTGGAATGGAAGAGAGCTATGGCTGTCTCATCGGCACCTATGCCAGGGACAAGGACGCGATCTCGGCCACGGCAGCGCTGTGTGAGGCAGCAGCCTACTACAAGCAGAAAGGCATGACCCTGTGGGATGCCATGGTGGCTATGTACGATAAGTACGGCTACTATAAGGATGCGGTCAAGTCCATCGGCCTGTCCGGCATTGAAGGACTGGCCAAAATCCAGTCCATTATGGAGACACTGCGGGCCAATACGCCGGAAGCGGTGGGAAGCTACAAGGTTATCTCAGCAAGGGATTACAAGTTAGACACCGTCAAGGACATGACTACCGGAGAAGTGAAGCCCACCGGACTTCCGTCCTCCAATGTACTGTATTATGACCTGAATGACGGCGCCTGGATCTGCGTAAGGCCTTCAGGAACAGAGCCCAAGATCAAGTTCTACTACGGGATCAAGGGAAGCTCTATGGAGGATGCGGAGGCAAAGGCAGAGGCCCTGGGAGCAGCCGTGATGGCCATGGTGGATCAGATGATGTAAGTGAATATCATGAATATTATAGGGGATGCCCGGCGGCGTAAGCTGTCCGGCATCCCTTTTTGGCGCAGGGCGCCCCGTGCATGAGCGTTTACCAGGTGACGATTTTATCGATCAGCTCTCTCTGTTCATCCGTGGATTTGTTAAGGTAAATGCGCGTGGTTTCAATGCTGTCATGTCCCATCAGATCTGCCAGCAATGAGATGTCATTAAAATTTGCAAGAAAATTTTTGGCAAACCGGTGCCGGAAGGCGTGGGGATACACGGTATCCTCAGGTATGCCGTAGCGGCGGGCCAGCACCTTTAACTGGCTGCTGATGCCTCTTGGGGTGATGGGATCCCCGTGGGAGTTGGTAAAGAGAAAGCCGGATACAACGCCTTTTTCATGGACCCAGTCCAGGGCTTCCTGGCAGAGGGCATCGGGAAAGTAGATCCTGCGCACCTTTCCGCCTTTTGAGCATAGGTCCATATACCCCATCTCCAGGTGTTCCGCCTTGATTTGTATCAATTCACTGACCCTGGCTCCGGTGCAGGCCAGGAACCGGACCACAAAATACCAGTACATGTTGCCATCGGATTTCAGGGAATCTTTGAATCTCATATAATCTTCCTGGGAGATCACGCGGTCCAAAAAAGAAACCTGCTGCGTCTGCACCACAGGGAGACGGAAGGCGTCACGGCTGTCCCTATGGCAGTCCGAGGGAAATCCAGTGTTGTCCGAAGCAGCCCTGCTGCCATCGGAATCCGGCCCTTTGTTGTCCAAAGCCATTCCAATGCAGTCCAGGTACCTGTTGATCCCATAGATCCGGTTGTTGACCGTGGCAGCCGTATAGTGCTGCACCAGATAATCCTTATACAGCATCAGATTGGTCGTATTCAGTTCATCGAACAGGGAGTAGTAGAGCCGGCATGAGGCCAGACAGCTTTTAATGGTATTAGGGGAGGCGTCCCGCCTTTTCAGATAATGGATAAAATTTAATTCTGCTTCTTCAGGCATCTGTCTTGATGCGCACATAAAAATCACAACCTTTTATAACAAGTGACTGATGGCTTACGGATCACCAATTCACCACCTGATTAAAAATCTGCGCCTGTTCGGTGCTGGTTCTTCTCAGGTAAATGCGGGTGGTCTCAATGCTGTCATGCCCCAGTAAATTGGAGAGAAAAGCAATATCACCGCCATTTTCAATAAAGTTCTTTGCAAAGCGGTGGCGGAACGAGTGTGGGTAAACTACCTTGGGGTCCAAATTATACCGGCAGGCATAGGTCTTTAACTGCGCCCGTATGCCCGAGATGGATATACAGCTTCCCAGGTGGCTCAGAAACAGGGGCCCGGTGCGTCTGCCCTCTGCCTTAAGCCAGTCCATGGCGTCCTTTTGCAGGGAAGATGGGATATAGATGCGCCTCATTTTATTTCCCTTTGAATAAAGATCCTTGTATCCCCTGTGCACGTCCGCTACCTGGAACATCACCAGTTCGCTGACCCGGACACCGGTGGCGGTGATGAATCTGACAATAAAGTAAAATGTGTACTGTTCATCTTCCCAAAGCCTGCGCTTTAAGTATTCATAATCAGCCTGGCTGATGACATGGTCCAGATAGCTTTTTTGCTGGACGCGGACGGCACGGATCTTATAATCCCTGATCCCCAGGAATTTCAGGAAACAATTCAATGCCCGGATGCGTATGTTGACGGTCTGCGGTTGGTAATGATCCATGAGGGAGACCTTATAAAGGCTGATGTTGTCCGGTGACAACCGGTCATAACAGGAGTAAAAATGTTTCACCCCATATACATATGCGGTTATGGTATTGGAAGCCATATTTTGCCGCAGCAGATAGTCCTGGAATGCGTCTAAGGCTTTGCTCAGTTCCTGGTTTTCAGCGGCTGCATGGGCGGAGGTTTCTGACGTTTGCATGCTGATACACGACCCTTCTGTAATTTATCGAATATAGTAGCATAAATATTTAACAAAATAAATGTACAGTTGTTAAAAACCTGTCCAATTTGCCAAATTTCCATAAAAAAATTCCAGGATACTCGCCCCCCTGGCGGGACAGTGCTGGGAAAAATAGACAATATGAGGAAAACTGTCACCCTGCAGGTAAAAATATAAGTGGTATGTGAAGGGGTATAAAAATACCCCCATACCACTTATCATAATATGTTGTAACTGTTCAGGACGGCGTATCTTCTTGACCGGTCATGCCGTCCAAGAAGCATCGGATGTCCATCGGATGTGAAAATGGGTGCAATATGTCATTGATTGACAACGCCCGGTCCCAGGCTCTTGTTATCCTGCTCCGTCTTGGCGGATGGATTGCCGTCCCAGACACCGCTTGCATCCACATAGTAGCCGTCAGGCGTTATGCTGTCTGTTTCCATATAGGCGGCGATGTTAAAATAGTACCATTTCCCATCCGTATCCTGGACCCAGGTGGATGCAGCATAGTATCCGTTCTTTCCAACATACCGCCATCCCTTATCATCCTGGACCCACCCCGGGTGATAGCTGGTTTTTTCACCGCTGGAATTGACATAATATCCGTCCGGCGTAATGGTGTCGGCCAGCATGATGCCATTTTCATCCATATAATACTGCTGGTCGCTGACTTTCAGCCATCCATTGCTTACATAGGTGCCGTCCGGCTTCAGGTAACGGTATTTGCCGTCCTCATCCTGCTGCCATCCGGGGGTGACGGTCCCCACATAGGCCCCGGCATCGGACCCGTCCACATTGATCAGGTATTTCCGCACTTCCGGGGGAAGATCGCCTGGATTAACTCCTCCCGGCAGACTGACCACATCAATGTAGCGTTCCCTGGAGGGCAGGACCTTATTGTTTGTCACCAGTGTGATGCGCAGGGCAGGTTGTGTGCCTTCCGGGAGGGAGGGCTGGTTTTCCGGAATTGCCCAGACTCCGTTTGCGTTTACAAGGTCCGGCGCTTGGCCCCAGGGCCTCCCCGCCGTATAATCAAAGGTATACGCGTAATCATAACCCCTGTTCAGGATCACATCACTTTCCTGAATGGTATTCCCGCCCACCAGGATCGCAAAATAATAACCGTTTCCGCAGTCAATGGGTCTCCACTCAAAAAGATAGGCGCCGCAGTTTTCCATGGCCGTGGCGGCGGCATCAGTCTGGTCTGCATATACAGATGCAGCAGATGACATGGCCAGGATCAATGCCATACCCAGCCCTAACAAATTTTTCTTTAACATATGGACCTCCTGTCATTTCTGTTCTCCGCAAAAGGAAGAGTATTTATCAGCTGACGCCAAAAAGGCGTTATGACCAACATATTGCTATATCAGCCATAACGCCTCCCCCTTAAATCATGTCAGTGCGGTTTAAGGCAATATCAGGAATTAGTCCTCAACATAAACGCCTTCGATGGTTCCGCCCTTCTTAACTACATAGTAGTAGTCGTTTCCATCCTTGTTCTTGCTGTTGCTGTCAATTACCTTACCGGAAGTATTAACCAGGATGTACTCAACACCCTCCTCAGCCGCATCGGTACTGAGTACATAAGCTTCCTTCAGATCCTTGGCTTTCTTGGAAACATGACCGATATCAACAGACTCGTTTTCAGTCTTGTCGCCGATTGCGTCTACCAGTCCTGCATCATCAATAAAGTCAGCAGCGTCATCCAGCTTCTTGTAAGTTACAGTCTTCTTATTTGTGGTGGAATCTGTAGTGGTTGTCTTTTTAACTACAACGTACTTGTCATCGGAGTCTGCTCTCAGAAGCATACCGGACTGGTACAGCTTATCGTCCTTCTCGCCTGTTACGCCAGCGCCCTTGTTTCCGCCGGACTTCTCAAAGTAGAAGTTGTGGTTCTCGCCGTCAACAGAAACAGTGGTCTTGCCGGTTCTCATGGAGCCGTCATCCTCGCCGCCGAAGTAGTAGCACTTGAAGCCGTTGGTCTCATAGTAATCAGCTGCATTGTCAAGGAAATTATCCTCATCGTCAAATGGATAGTAATCATCATCATCCGCTTTTACGATCAGGTTCTGGTTATCCTTATCCTCATAGATGAACTTCAGGCCGTTGATCATACGTCCATCATTCCTGAATGCATACTTTTTGCCCTTGATGGTCTTGAACTCACCGGCATACAGGTTGCCGCTGCCGTCTGCATAGTACCATGCCTCTTCATCATCATCATATTTTTCATCGTTGAGATATTCAGCGGATACTACCTTGAACCATCCCTTGCTTACGCGGGCACCGTCATCCACACTGCTGAAGTATTTCCATGCCTGTGTATAATGGGAGTCTTTTCCGCTGCCGGTAAGGATGCCGTCTCCATTGCCGTCCGTACCGCCAATTGCGTAAGACTGTGTTCCTACGCCGCCTGCGCCGCTGGTGCCTTTTTGTACCACGGAACCGGAAGCAGTAGTGCCTGCACTGTAATTGCTTTCTTTCTTAAGGTCATCCTCATCCAGGGACCACTCTGCAACCATTGCGCCATACTCGTCAAATGCGTACTTTCTGCCGTTGATGGTCTTGTCTTTTGTGCGGTCTCCGTTTTCTGCATATACTTTCTTACCGTTGGATTTGAAGTAGAACCAGCGGCTCTGATCCTCGTCATCATTAAATGCAGCAGCAGTATATTTGTAATCGTCCTCGGTTGCTTCATCATAGGTGATATCCAGCTGGATCCAGCCAACTGTCATTGCACCGTCATCCTCGCCGCCGAAGTAATAAACGCCTTCCTTGAAGCCGTCCCCGTCTGAGTCGTCAACGCGCTCTGCGCTGTCATCATCAACCCATCCAAAGAGCATCTTGCCATCTTCGTCAAACGCATATTTCTTGCCGTTGATGGTCTTTAAGGAAACCTTGTCATTGTCGCCATTGGTTAAGGCCTTGCCGTTTGCCTGGAAGTAGTACCAGTAATGCTCCGGCTCGTCATCCTCACCTGCGTCCTCGTTCTCAATGGCAACCCACTGGTTTGCAGCCATCACACCGTTGATGTCCACATAGTAGTAGTTATCGCCATCCTCAATCAGGGTATCAATGGCCATCTCGCCATCGCTGTCCAGGTAATACCAGTTGTTCCCGGATTTCTTCCACTGATCGGTTGCGCGCTCGCCGTCTCTGTTGTAGTATACCCAAGTACCATCTTCCTCAGCCCATCCTGTAGCTGCAAAAGAAGTCATGGATGCACCAATAGCGAGCAGTGCTGCTGTTGATAATACAGCAACTAATTTTGTCTGCTTTCTCATAATTAATGCACTCTCCTTTTTCTTTTTGAAATACTTTTTGAAATTCCTTTATTGCATTACGAGTTGATTATACTTCGGATAAGGAAAATTATCAATAGTTTTTTTGCATTTTTTGCAATTTCTACTAAAAATGCGCAAATTAGACAATTTACCAGATGAAGGATACCAACTCCATCACACGCATTTAGTATAGTATAAATCTGGGGAAAATACCATAACATTTACCTGTGCATTTTCTTACGTAATTATTACGGAAAACAAAGGTTTTACAGAAATTGTACTTATATTTGTACAATTTGAGGGTATAAAAAAGTGATACCCGATTTTTGATATCAGGTACCACTTTTAACCAGTTTTATTTATCGCAATTATTTCGCAAGAATCGTGCTGTAAGCCTCTGACATTCCCTTGCTCTGGATCAGATCATAGTACTCCTGAACCATGGGGATCATTTCGCTCAGGTCCTCATGCCAGTAATCCTGACGCTTCATAATATCCTCCACAGAGGCTGTCTTCATAAACTGCAGGATCTCCTCGCCGTCATTTGCCTTATCGGTGCGGTAGAAGGATATAAGGGCTGCCATGGAGAATGTCAGGGCCGCCGGGTATTTGCCGAACTTTTCCTTGTACTCCAGGATGGTGGGAAGAACGCGTACCTGGAATTTGCTTACGGAGTTCAGGGCAATGCTTAACAGAAGATGCTTGATAAATGGGTTTGAGAAGCGCTCTAAGACAGCCGCGCCAAACTTGCGGTTATCTTCTGTATCTCCAATTGTGGGGATGATCTCTTCAAAAATACATTTCTTAAGGAAGGAAGACACTTTCTCATCCTTCATGCATTCGCCTACTGTCTCAAGGCCGTAAAGGTATGCACCCAGAACCATGGAAGTGTGGCCGCCGTTCAGGATGCGTACTTTTCTCTTCTTATAAGGATGTACATCATCTGTCCAAACAACATTATAGCCGGCTTTCCGGAATGGAAGTTCATCCTCATGATGACCGCCGATCACCCACAGGTGGAAGATCTCGGCTGTATCGATCAATTTATCCTCGTAGCCGATCTGCTTGGTCAGTTCCTCCACCTCATCCCTGGGATAACCGGTTACAATACGGTCCACCAGAGTGCTGCAGAAATCATTTTCATTTTCAATCCAATCCTTAAATCCGTCTTCCAGTTCCCAGAGATCCGCGTACTGGAGAACGCATTTCTTCAGATTATCACCATTGTCATCGATCAGTTCGCAGGGAAGAAGGATCAATCCCTTTAATCCTGCCTTGTATCTTTTATATAGGAACTGACACAGTTTTGCAGGATATGATTTTGGGGGCATGTCCGTGAGCTTCTCTGTTCCAATGTATTCAATTCCAGCCTCTGTGGTGTTGGATACAAGTACCCTTATGTCAGGACTTTCAGCAAGTGCGATATATTCCTCATACTGGGTGTATGGATTCAGGGCTCTGGATATGGAGGTCACATGGGTATGCTCATTAACCACCTCACCATTGTCAATGCCGCGCAGGAACAGATTGTATTCACAGTTCTGGTCCGCCAGCATCTGGCACATTCCTCTTTCAATTGGCTGGACTACTACAATTTTACCGTCATATAAACCTTTCTCCTGAAGTTTGTGGAAGAAGTAATCCACAAATCCACGTAAGAATCCGCCTTCACCAAACTGGATCACTGTCTCTTTTACATTATTGCTCATGATCTGCTACCTCCATAGGATTATAGAATTGTTGTTTTTTGTAAGTGCTTACATTATATGGTATGCAGCACTGTTGCTTTATTTCTGAGAATACTATACAACATTATTCAAAATTATGCAAGGGGTTTGATGCAGAAATTGTAAGCGTTTACATTCTTGGTCATTATAATTTTCCTTACTAGAAGTATAATCAACTCGTAATGCAAAAAGGAATTTCAAAAAGTTTTTTCAAAAAGAAAAAGGAGAGTGCATTAATTATGAGAAAGCAGACAAAATTAGTTGCTGTGTTGTCAACAGCAGCGCTGCTCGCCATCGGTGCATCCATGACTTCTTTCGCAGCCGTAGGCTGGGCTGAGGAAGACGGCACTTGGGTATACTATGACAGAAGCGAGAACAGGGTTACCGATCAGTGGGCAAGATCCGGCAACAATTGGTATTACCTGGATGATTCAGGTGACATGGCCATTGACCAGCTGATCGAGGATGGTGACCACTATTACTATGTGGATGCAAGCGGAGCAATGGTAACTAATCAGTGGGTTGCTGTTGATAATGAGGATGCCGGAGATGATGATGAACCGGACCACTACTGGTACTATTTCCAGGCAAATGGCCGGGCCATGACAAACGGCAGCAGCGACCGGGTTTCCTTAAAAACAATAAACGGCAGACGTTATGCATTTGATGACGAGGGCCGTATGCTCTATGGATGGGTAAATGCCGACAGTGCAGAACGTGTTGACAATTCGGACGGAGACGCCTTCCTTGAAGGTGATTACTATTTCGGCGGCGAAGATGACGGTGCCATGACAACCGGATGGCTCCAGCTGGACATCACTTATGATGAAGCTACCAGCGGTGACTATGAGTGGATCTCCCCAGTATTTTCCGAAGATGAGGATCAGACCAGATGGTTCTATTTCCTCTCTAACGGTAAAAAAATCAAGGCTGATGACGGCGATTCCCAGAAGGAAAGAACCATTAACGGAAGGCGTTATGCCTTTGACCAGTATGGTGCAATGACCGCTGAGTGGTCCATGGATACGGAAAAAGCCACTACTTCTGACGGAAATTCACTGGCAACCTCAAGCCGCGCCCAGTATTCCCAGGCTTGGAGATACTTTAACAGTGTGGAAGACGGGTCCAGGGTGAGCAGAGGATGGTTCAGGGTTGTTGCTGCCGAAATGCTTGACCGGGATCGCTATGATGATGATGAAGACAACTGGTACTATGCAGATGGAAGCGGCAATATCTATGCCGGTGAATTCAAGACCATCAATGGCAGAAGATACGCTTTCAGAAATGACGGCCGCATGGTCAATGGACTGAAGTTCATCCTTGAGGACAGTGATTATATTGAAGTTCTTGCGGATGACAATGATAATTATCCATTTGACAATGAGGATGACTTTATGGAAAATGCCTCAGTGCTTGAGGGAATGGGTTATAAATGCTACTATTTCGGCGACAGCAGCGATGGTTCACTGAAAACCGGCAGAACAACTCTCTCATTTGACGGCGATAACACCACGTTCTACTTTGAGCGCTCCGGAAGCAGAAGGGGTGCCGGTATCTCCGGTGAACAGGATGACAGGTATTACCAGTCCGGACTTTTGCTCAAAGCTGGCTCTGATGAAAAATATCAGGTTATTGTAAGAGATACGGTTACCATAGCTGCCGGCAAGGATGCAGATAAGGAACGCGACAGCTTTACAAAGCTGGATGATGTAGATGGATTATTGGCAGCTGTGGATTCTTCCAACTATGTAAATGTACCTGTTAGCACCCTTGGAAGCGCTGATATGGGCGACATGTTCGGTATCAGCAATCTGAATAAAGACGCTGATGATCTAAGGGAGTTGTATGTTTTTGGAACTGCTGAGGACGGAAACGGCGGCTACACTACCGCATCCGGTCTGGGATCAGATTATATCCTGATCAATACTTCAGGCAAAGTTATTGACGGACGCAGCAGAAGCAAGGATGGCAGCGATTACTACTATGTAACAAATAACCGCGGACAGATCATGGCAATTTATCTGGAAGACTAGTTTCCGCAAAGGATATGTACTCACAGCAAATTAAATAACGGAACAAACGTCATGGCTGCTACTATACACCAAGTTGGTCATGACGTTTTTTTCCGGCCAGTCTGCCCACAAAATTTACGGGAGGTCCCTTATCATGATACGTAAACCAATTTCAGCATCAATTTCAGCATTTACCTTTGCGGTCCTTTTGTCATCCGCGGCTCTAACCAACAGCTTTATAACCTATGCGGAAACGGAAACCAATACGACCGTTATGGAAAACTGCGGGGCATATCTTTTTACCTGGCGGCCTGTGGATTGCGGAAACGGCCGGTATTTTGCCATCCTGGCAGGAGGAAATACCATTGCCGAGCAGGATGTCATACTTAACAGAGGATATGACTATGCTTATACATTTTCCCCCACCCTCCCCCGTCCCTGGGGCGAGGTCCCGTCCCTTGTCAATGTAGACGGCCTTTGGGGGATCCCAGAAAACAGCTCCCTTATTCCCGAAGGAAGTCAGGCTGTGACCCGCATGGTCCTTGTTACCAACAACGGAAATTCTTCTACCAAGGAACGGTATGTGGATATTGTCAGCCTCCCCTCCGGTGTGAATGTATCCGATCTGCCTGCTGAAGTAAGAAAATATCTAATCAATGTGGACGGAACAGATGCCGGAGCCTATGATGGAACCCTTACCTCCGGCTGGTACCAGGAGGATGGACAATGGCGTTACAGACAAACTGATGGAACATATATATCCAACGGCTGGCTTGTTGTGGACGATCAGCAGTATTTCATGGACCCAGAAGGCTTTATGCTGGCTGACACCGTCACCCCTGATGGATATTATGTTAATGACAGAGGGGAGCGAAAAAATTATATCCCCGGTTGGACACAGACAGAAAACGGCTGGAGATACCTTATGAAAAATGGCTCTTATGCAGCAGCCAGATGGATACAGGATACAGACGGTCAGTGGTATTATTTTAATATAGGCGCCTATATGGAAACCGAAACACAAACGCCTGACGGATATTATGTGGATGCTAATGGTGTCTGGGATGGCCAGGAATCATCTCTGAATACTGCTGTTTTAGGCCCCGGCCTTTAGTTTCCGCTCCCGCATTCCCGGGTCATGGACCATTACATGGCCCGGGTTTTTTTGCCCTTAAAACTGTGAACATTTTGTGAAATATAAACGTATGCCATTATTTTTATCTCAAAACCGTAACAAGACCCTAATATTTGTCTAAAGTCCTTGACTTGCATTAAATTTCACTGCTATACTTCCACCTAAAGTCAATTTGGAAGGAGGAATTGAATATGCTGCCATCAGATATAAAGCAATTTGAACAATATTTAACCTCACGAAATCTGGCCCCAAACACGATCCAGGTTTATCTATATTCAGTAAAACAATTTTACCAAATGTACCATCGGCTGACATCAGCCAATCTGCAAAAATACAAGATCCAGCTTATGGATCAGTATAAACCCCAGACCGTAAACCTGCGGATCCGCGCATTAAATTCCTTCCTTGAACAAAAAGACTCTTCCATTCCTCCATTGACCATGGTACGGATCCAGCAGAAAACATTCCTTGACAAGATCATCAGTGAAGCCGACTATGAATATCTTATACGGCGTCTTTATGAGGATGAGGAATTCACATACTATTACCTGGTCCGGCTGATCACCGCCACGGGAGTCCGTGTAAGTGAGGTTGTAATGTTTCAGGTAGAGGACGTTTATACAGGACAAAAGGATATTTATTCCAAGGGAAATAAAATGCGCCGGATCTATATTCCCACTGTCCTGAAACAAGCCCTGATGGATTGGACTGCTTCGGAAAACCGCCATAAGGGCGCGCTGTTTCTAAACCGCTACCGCGATCCGCTGTCTCCCTGCGGGATCCGTTCCCAGCTTAAAATGTTCTCTGCCCGTTATGCCTTGAACCCGGATGTAATGTATCCCCATTCCTTCCGCCATCGGTTCGCCAAAAACTTTATTGAGAAATGCGGGGATATTGCCCTTCTCTCGGACATTTTAGGGCATGAGAGTATTGAAACCACCAGAATATATCTGCGGCGCAGCAGCACGGAACAGTATGCAATTATAAATAAGGTAGTGAATTGGTAGAAAGGAAATCCCTATGTGTGATATATCTGTTACAAACAGGACAATCCCTGAAAAAGACAACCGCCTTCTGCTGTTCCAGGGATTTTTGAAGGAAAGCGGTGTATCCCCCAACACTGTGACGGTGTATACGGCTTCCGTAAGACTTTACTTTTCTTTATATGATGAGCTGACCATGAATAATCTGCTTTCTTATAAGCAATACCTGATCCAGCATTATAAGGCAGCTACTGTGAACGCGCGGATTTATGGTATTAACCAGTATATCCGGCAGTGCGGCGAGGGTTTAGAGGTTCCTTTGGAAACATACCGTCTCCCTTCTGTAAAGCAGCAGCAGAAAATGTTTCTGGATAATGTTATATCTCAGACGGATTATGAGCGTCTGAAAAAGGGCCTGAAACAGGACTATAACATGTTCTGGTATTTTGTGGTGCGTTTTCTATGTTCTTCCGGAGCCAGAATCAGCGAACTGCTCCAGATCAAGGTTGAACACGTGCGGATGGGCTACATGGACCTATGCTCAAAGGGCGGCAAGATCAGGCGCATCTATTTTCCTGAATCCTTGTGCACCGAGGGGCTTCAATGGCTGGAATCCAATGGTGTCAGCAGCGGCTTCCTGTTTACCAACCGGTCCGGGCAGCCCATCTCACCCCGGGGGATCAGCCTTCAGCTGAAAGCCCTTGCCAGGCGTTACGGAGTCCCCGAGAACACCGTCTACCCCCATTCCTTTCGACACCGGTTTGCCAAAAATTTTTTGAACCGATTTAATGATATCTCCCTTTTGGCGGATCTGATGGGGCATGAGAGCATTGAGACGACCCGAATCTATCTTAAGCGTTCCTCTGATGAACAAAGACTGCTGATCGACAGGGTTGTTACCTGGTAGCAAAGACTTTATAAAAACAAAACAGGTATCGGAGAAATGCTGAACTGCTGTCCATCCATCTCCGATACCTGTTTTCATATGATTATAAAGTTAAATTACTTCAGGGTAACCTTAGCGCCTTCAGCCTCTAACTTGGTCTTAACGTCCTCAGCCTCTTCCTTGGAAACGCCCTGCTTGATAGCCTTAGGAGCACCGTCAACTACGTCCTTAGCTTCCTTCAGGCCTAAGCCGGTAACTTCACGTACAACCTTGATAACCTTAACCTTGTTAGGACCAACCTCAGTCAGTTCTACGTCAAATTCGGTCTTCTCCTCAGCTGCTGCTGCGCCAGCACCTGCTGCTGCAACTACAACGCCTGCTGCTGCAGATACGCCAAACTCTTCCTCACATGCTTTTACTAAATCATTCAGTTCTAATACGGATAATTCCTTGATAGCTTCGATAAACTCAGCGGTTGTTAACTTTGCCATTTTATGTTCCTCCTGTTTAATATTAAATATTCTGTGTTTCTTTTCTTAAATCCGGAGCCTTATGCTGCCGGATACCTGTTTCTTCTTCTAATTCCAAACAGCGGATGATCTCCTGTACTGTCTGAACAGATGAGAAAAAAGCAACTTATGCTTCTGCTGCTCCACCGTTCTTCTCTGCGATCTGATTGAGAACGCGAGCCAGGTTGGTGATAGGAGACTGGATGCTGCCAAGCAGCTTGCCCAGAAGTACTTCCCTGGATGGGATAGTAGCGATAACCTGGGTTCCGGCCTGATCATAGTAGGTTCCTTCAATGATGGATGCCTTCAGTTCCAGCTTTGGTGCTGTCTTAGCGAATTCAGCTAAGATCCTTGCCGGAGCAGTTGCATCTTCCTTGGAAACTGCTAATGCTGTCGGTCCTTCCAGCTGTGGTTCAAGGGCTGCAAATTCGGTTCCCTCTGCTGCACGCTTGATCAGGGTGTTCTTAAATACTTTGTAGGTTACTCCAGCTTCCCTTAACTTCTTACGCAGCTGGGTATCCTGCTCTACAGTCAGACCGCGGTAATCTACGATCACTGCGCCTACAGCACCTTCAAGCACTCCCTTGATTTCGTCTACAACTGGCTGTTTTAATTCAACTTTTGCCATGAATGGTTTACCTCCTTATTTTATTCTGCATTGAAAACCGTCATAGCATGGAATCATTTAAACATAAAAACCTCTCTGCCATATGGACAGAGAGGTTCGCAAAATCTCATCATAAAAAATCAGAGTTTTGTATGTTCCTCGGCAGGCGGTTACGCCTTACACCTTACGGTACCTGCTGTCTCAGGGCATTCAATACTGTAGCATCATATCATAATGTATGATTGATGTCAAGCCTCATTTTATAAAAATATGCTGCCATGGCTGAGACCACCGCGACTATGCCGGCGGCTGCATCAGATCCATGGCAGCACCTATATGGTTGCAACCGATTAGTTAACCAGCTTAGCTACATTCAGCTTAACGCCAGGGCCCATGGTAGAGGCCAGGGTAACGCTCTTAAGGTATGCACCCTTAACTGTGCTTGGTTTCGCTTTCACGATTACATCAATAAGCGTCTGGAAGTTGTCCGCTAACTGCTCCTCTGTGAAAGAAGCTTTTCCTACTGGCACGTGAATAATGTTTGTTTTGTCAAGTCTGTACTCAATCTTACCAGCTTTGATATCGTTGATAGCCTTGGTTACGTCCATGGTAACGGTACCGGCCTTTGGGTTGGGCATTAAGCCCTTGGGGCCCAGCACACGGCCAAGACGGCCTACAACGCCCATCATGTCAGGAGTAGCTACTACTACGTCAAAATCCAGCCAGCCATCGTTCTGGATCCTTGGGATCAGTTCCTCAGCACCTACGTAATCAGCACCTGCAGCCTGAGCCTCGTCAGCCTTTGGTCCCTTTGCAAATACTAAAATACGTACGGTCTTGCCTGTTCCGTGAGGCAGTACAACAGCGCCACGGATCTGCTGGTCAGCATGACGTCCGTCACATCCTGTTCTGATATGGACTTCTACAGTCTCGTCAAATTTTGCAGATGCATTCTTTTTAACTAATGCGATTGCGTCTGCTACGTCATAAAGTGCAGTACGGTCTACATTTTTCATAGCCTCTGCATATCTTTTACCTGATTTCATTCTTATAACCTCCTAGTGGTATTGACGGGGAATCTCCCTCCCACGTTCATATAACGGGAAAATGCTTCAGCATCGTTCCACGATTCTTTTCTATCGTGGACTTTACTTTAATCCAAAAACCTTGCTCAGGGGTCTTCGGATCCATGCACCAATTCTTATTCCTCGATGGTAACGCCCATACTTCTTGCAGTACCTGCGATCATGCTCATAGCAGCTTCTAAGCTGGCAGCGTTTAAGTCTGGCATCTTAGTCTCTGCAATCTTCTGAAGGTCAGCCTTCTTAAGGACAGCTACTTTGTTCTTGTTGGGAACTGCGGAAGCGGTCTTTATGTTGCAGGCCTTCTTGATCAGTACAGCTGCAGGCGGAGTCTTGGTGATAAAGCTGAAACTTCTGTCCGCATATACGGTAATAACTACAGGGATGATCATATCGCCCTGGTCTGCTGTTCTAGCGTTAAATTCCTTGGTAAACTGAACGATGTTAACACCGTGCTGACCAAGTGCCGGTCCAACTGGTGGTGCTGGTGTTGCTTTGCCAGCTGGAATCTGTAATTTGATATATCCTGTTACTTTCTTTGCCATCTTAGGCACCTCCTAAAATTATGTGGTATTGTCGGGAATGTCCCTCCCACCAGCCCTTGCCCTGCAAAAGCTGATTCCGTGTGTTGCTTTTATCCGCTTACATCCTCTTGACTTCAGCGAATCCCAGTTCAACCGGTGTCTCGCGGCCGAACATTTCTACATGCATTGTGATGGTTTTCTTGCTGTCGTTGATTGCCTTAATGGCACCGACAGTATCCTTCCATGCACCGGAGATAACTACTACCATATCCCCTACTTCAAAATCGACTAAGACATCTTCTTCTCTCTGGAAGCCCAGGCTGGCCATCTCTTCTTCTGTCAGAGGAACCGGTTTGGAGCCCGGACCCACAAAGCCCGTAACACCTCGGGTGTTGCGCACCACGTACCATGTGTCATCGTTCATGACCATGTTGATGAGCACATATCCCGGGAACATCTTCTTGTCAGCTTTTTTCTCCACGCCGTTCTTCAGCTCCACTACGGGAAGCATGGGCACGGATACCTCTAAGATCTGGTCCTGAAGGTTTCTGTTTTCAATTGTCTTCTCAATATCGACCTTGACTTTGTTCTCGTAACCTGAGTAGGTATGGACTACATACCAATGTGCTTCTGACATACATTCACCCTCGCCTTTGAATTAAAGAATAAAGCTCAAACCAAACTTCATAACGAAGTCCAGGACAGCGATCACCACACCGATAAAAATAGACATGATAAGCACTGCTACTGTCTGTTTTGCTACTGTTTCCTTGTCAGCAAAGACGATTTTTTTGTACTCTTTTTTCAGCCCTTTGAAAAAGCTGGGCTTTTTCTCTTTCTTAGCTGATTTCTTCTCTGCCTTGTCAGCCTTGGCCGTTTTTTCTGTGGTTTCTACAGTAGATACTGTATTCTCTTCCATATTATCACGTCCTTTACTGAACAGGATTACTTGGTTTCCTTATGCATGGTATGTCTCTTGCAGAATCTGCAGTACTTCTTTGTTTCCATACGGTCCGGATGAGTTTTCTTGTCCTTCGTCATGTTATAGTTGCGTTGTTTGCATTCTGTACATGCCAGTGTAATCTTTGTGCGCACGACTTCCACCTCCACTTATATTATCGTAGTTCACATTTTGCTGCTTAGATACTTAATTTTGAGCATAAAAAAAAGACCTAAGTTCTTCCATTCGCCCGTCTACTATACCATAGAAATGCCAGGACGTCAAGGTTTTTTAGGTCTTTTTCATCATTGTTTCGTCATTGCTTATTTCTTTTTTCTTCGGTAAAAAATCAGCCCAATGCCTGCACAGGCTATGATAATGACTGCTGCGGCAACTCCGGTCCATGTCTTTTTATGCATACCATTATCCGGTGTTTCGGACAGTTCCCCTGCGCCGGCCTGGTAAAGCGGTTCCTCATCCGGCACTTCGGCCGGGCCGTTCTCTGTATTTCCTAAGGCTTCTTCCTCAGTGCCTGTTGGATCTGATCCCTGTGCCGGATCCGGAATCTGTTTTGCTGTGGATGGTGACGCATTTTCCGGTCCTTTCACTGATTCAGGCACGGATCTGCTGAAATCCGGGAAAAAGTCTTTCCAGCTGAGTCCTCCGCCTCCGCGGCTGATGGGGCCTTCCGATGCATCGGACTCTTCCTGAGTACCTTCGCTGTCCTGTGTATTGTAGGAGTAGTTTCCATAGGAACTTCTGCCGGAACTTCCCCCTGAACTTCCATAGGATCCGTAATATCCTCCCGAACTTCCTCCGCCGTAAACAAAGGTCAGCCCCTGTCCTGTATATTCCGGGACCGCCACCTTTGTCTTCCGGGATTCCCATGACCCGTCCGGCCATTCAAACCTGACTTTGATATAAAAGGAGTGATCGGCTGACTGGAAATTGTAGATCATGTATCCGTCATTCACAATGCTGGTGTCAAGGGTATTGTCCGGTTCTTTCAGGAAATTTTCATATTCCACCGTGCCCTGGCCATTCTGGGAAGACGGGAGAGTGCGCTTGTTTTTTTCCTTTGTCCATGTCTTTCCATCCGGGCTGCGGGATATGTACAAGCCCGTAATATTGGCAGGGATATTTGCAAAGCTCAGTCTGGCCGAACTGCTTTTATCACTGGCAATGTTCAGTAAGTAGACTTCTGTCAGCTCAGGATCCATTTCCTGTTCCGGCGGATCCGGGAGGGGATGCGGCTGGCTCTCATCCGGAGGAAGCGGATCCGGTCCGGGCGTATCTGAGGCTTCTATTATAAGCTCCCTGGCGCCCTCCACTTTATCGCTAATGATAACCTGCTCCCTGGTTCTGCACAGGATGGATGGCTTTGTTTTATCCTCCACCCCTATTGCTGCCTGGGCGAGTATAAGCTTTCCATTTTCCTCCACTGTAAAAAGGTGGTGTGGTCCCATAATGTTAACCCCGGGATCATCGATCATAAGCGCTCCCTGCCCCAGGATCCTTACAGGTCCTTCCGGTATCCGGATCTGGATCAGCCCGTGTCCGGCTGAGGCAGAAGAACTTAAACGTATTTCCTTATTGATGACCAATCCCTTTGCCAGGATTCCCACTGTATTGCCGGTTCCTGTCTGTTTTTCGTACCACTGGACCAGCTCCTCCTGACTGTTTATAGTTTCCGTGACTGCCCCCGGCAGCTCGGCGGCCCCTGAAAAGATAATGCCAAAGCTGCACAGTGTCCACGCTGTCAAAACCGCTGCAGCAATCATTTTTATCTGTTTTCTGAAATTTGCAAATCGTTTCATGGACATCTTCCTCGTATCATTGTCTTAGCATGGTTTATATATTTTCTTTTATTGGCCGTTGCCGATAAAAATCGTTATAAAATATACCCTTTCAATCCCGGCCTTTTTGAGAATCCTTGTACACGCCTCAATGGTGCTGCCCGTGGTATATATGTCATCCACCAGAATCACGGAATGTATGTAAGGCGGCAGATGGTCTGCCATAAATGCCTGCTCCAGATTTTTCAAACGTCCGGAAGGGTCCAGGGATTTCTGGGGCGCAGTCTTTTTGCTGCGCCTGAGAATTGTTGAGTTTACAGGTATTCCCAGTTTCTCAGAAAGCCTGACGGCCAGTTCCTGGGCCTGGTTAAAACCTCTGGTCTTCATCCGTGAGGGGTGGACCGGAACCGGCAGCAATACATCTGCTTTCATGCGCATTATCCGGGGGCCCAGGCTGCGGAACATGGCTTCCGCATAAAAATCCAGGTATTCCCGCTTGTTATTGTATTTGATCCCGGCCATGGACCGGCTTGCAGTTTCATCATAGTTGATCACGGACAGTCCGTACTCAAAACTCCGTTTATGCCTGGTACAGTCATAGCAGTATTCAATCGTGTCCCCAATAACCTCTTTTCCGCATTTTTTGCAGGTGGGACGGCGGACCCATGACAGCTTTTTCATGCAATCCGGGCATATGAGGAAGCCCTTGGGCATCACGATCCGGGCGCAGACCGGACAGCGCCGCGGAAACAGGATGTTTAGAATGTTATTATAACAGATTTTCACCAGATTCATTATTAATTTTATCCTGCCATTTCTTAAGATTATTGTTCACTTAGTATCTGGGGTATATTTGGATCCTGGGGAGCGGATGATGGGAGAGATGGGGGGGTAAATGTGGGTTATAAATGTGGGTTATGAATAGGGGATATGAATAGGGGATATGAATGGGGGATATGAATGGGGGATATGAATGGGGGATATGAATGGGGGATATTTACAATACGGCAGGACCGATCCGGAAGAAAGGGGCAGGATGAATCCGGTTGTGGCTATGAGATTCTTCCAGGCACTCCCGGGGGCCCTGGTTAAGACCATGAGATTTTCCTCAACGCTGCTGCGCTCCCAGGTCCCCCTCCTCGTCCTGGTCATAGATTTCCTGTACCCGCGCCTTCAGCCCTGAGTACCGTTTCTGTTCCACGCAATTGGCCGCCATGGTATAGAAGGCATCGGGCTGGCCCACCAGGCAGACGCAGGAGCGTGCCCGGGTTACGGCAGTGTAGATCAGGTTGCGGGTCATGAGCATCCTGGGACCGTTGTACATGGGGATGATCACAGCCGGATACTCGCTTCCCTGGGACTTGTGAATGGTGATCGCATAGGCCAGCTCCAGTTCCTCCAGCTGTTTGAAGCTGTACTCTATCATCTTCCCTTCGTCAAATTCCACGGTGAGAAGCTCGGCGAATTCATTGATCTCCCGGATAATACCCACATCCCCGTTAAAAATGCCGGCGCCTTTGTCCGTGGGGATCCCATATTTGTTGCGGATTTCCCACTCCATCTGGTAGTTGTTCTTGATCTGCATCACCTTGTCGCCTGCCCGGTAAATAATGCCGCCTGCTTCCTTTTCCTTCTTGTTCTTGTCAGGGGGATTCAGGTGGTTTTGAAGGATCTGGTTCAGGCGCTCCACCCCCAGGGCTCCTTTTCTCATGGGCGTCATGACCTGGATGTCAAAGGGCTGGGCATGGACATAGCCCGGCAGCTTCTGCCGGATCAGGGTAATGGCGGCCCCTATAACCGAATCCGGGTTATCCCGCTTGATAAACAGGAAATCATTGCTGCGTTTACCCAGGTCCACGCGCTCTCCGGAATTAATTTTATGGGCATTGACCACAATGTCACTCTGGGCTGCCTGGCGGAAAATGTTAGTCAGCTTTACCACATTAAAGCAGCCGGAATCTATGATGTCCCTGAGCACATTGCCCGGCCCCACGCTGGGCAGCTGGTCCACATCGCCTACAAGGATCAGGCGTGTGCCCACATTGACGGCTCTGAGCAGGGAATGCATCAGGCTGATGTCCACCATGGACATCTCATCAATGATGATCACATCTGCGTCCAGGGGATTTTCTTCATTGCGGTCAAAATGCATGCCGGCCATTGTGGTCTTTCCTGAATCCCCGTTCCCTCCCGGCACGCCTGATGGTACCAGCTCCAGCATGCGATGGATGGTCCTGGCTTCATACCCGGTGGCCTCCGTCATACGCTTGGCCGCGCGGCCTGTGGGCGCTGCCAGAAGTATTTCCATGCCCTCCAGTTCAAAATAGCGGATGATGGTGTTGATAGTGGTGGTCTTACCTGTTCCCGGACCGCCTGTGATGACCAGCAGACCGCTGTTCACGGCCTCATGGACTGCCTTTTCCTGAAGAGAATCCAGGCTGATGGATTCCTGCTGAAGGGCCTGGACCTTTTTCAGGTTGGCCTTGATCTCATCCTCCGGGGTATCCCCGTGGATGTTCAGGTCGTGAAGCATCCTGGCGGTATTCAGTTCCAGATAATAGTACTGTGAAGAATAGATGACCGGTCCCTGGGCCGTGTTTTTGACCACCACTTTGCGGTCGATCTGCATATCCATGAGATGTTTTCCCATGGCTGAGGGCTCCACCTTCAGGATATCGGATGCCAGGCCAAACAGCTCCTCCTGGGGCAGGTATGTATGGCCATTGGCCGTGGCCTGGAGAAGCGTGTACAGGATACCGGCCTTGATGCGGTAATCGGAATCCGTGAAAATGCCCACCCGTTCCGCTATCTCGTCCGCCATCTTAAACCCAACCCCCGGGATATCATCCGCCAGCCGGTAGGGGTTCTCCTTGATGATGCCGTAAAGGGCGGGGCCGTACTGCTGATATATCTTGGCAGCCAGATTCATGGTAATGCCGTAATTTTGAAGGAACATCATGGCCTGGCGCATGTCCTTTTTGTCCTCCACCTGTTCTGCGATGGCCATGGCCATCTTCTCACTGATCCCTTTTACCTCGGACAACCGCTCCGGTTCTTCCTCCATCACACGGAATGTGTCTGCTTTAAAATGGCGCACGATCCTTGCAGCCAAAGCGGCCCCGATGCCTTTAATGGCCCCGGAGCCCAGATAACGCTCCATGGACAGCTCGTCCTGGGGCGTCTTCATTTCATATTTCTCAATCTGCAGCTGTTCGCCGTACACGGCGTGTTCCGTCATGCGGCCGCTGGCCTGGATCATGTCGCCTTCCGACACATATGCCAGATTGCCCACCATGATGACTTCCCCGCCGTCACTCTGGTCCGTCACGCTTAAAACCGTGTAACCGTTGTCTTCGTTGCGGAACTTGATCCGCTCTATAAATCCCGTGATTGTCGCCATATTTCCAACCGAAAGAACCCGGGACTCCCAGCCTGCGCCTGATCATTGCCTTGTGCCAGCTGTGTGCCGCACCTTGGGGAAAGCTTGTCCCAATGGGCAGGCGCAGCGGACTGCGTCAAATCCATTGGGTCAAATATACCGCAACGTGGGACCTGCAGATGGCGGGAAAAGGTGTTCAGACACGCTCTGGAATGGGTCCGGGTTCTGTAATTTAGTAATCTTCTCTGCTGCTTCCGCCCATGGATGCTTCCATGGCCATGTTCATACCGTGGGCGAACTCGATGAACTTGCCGGTTCCGATCGCCACTGCTGTCAGCGGGTCTTCCGCGATCATGGTGGTAATGCCTGTCTTCTCCTCGATCAGGGCATCCAGCCCGCTGAGAAGGGAGCCGCCGCCTGTCATGACAATGCCTCTGTCAAAAATATCTGCTGCCAATTCCGGAGGGGTGCGCTCCAGCACGTTGTGCACCGCATCTACGATCTGAAGGGCCGGCTCGCGCAATGCCTCCAGGGTCTCGTCCGAGGTGACTACAATGGTCTTTGGAAGGCCGGTCACCAGATTACGTCCCCTTACCTCCATGGTAAGAACTTCCGGTCTGCGGTATGCCGCTCCGATATTGATCTTGATCTCCTCGGCTGTACGTTCGCCAATGAGCAAATTGTGCTTTTTCCTCATGTAGCGCACCAGGGCCTCGTCAAAGTCATCACCTGCGATCTTGATGGATGTACTTACCACCGGACCTCCCAGGGAAATGACGGCAATATCAGCAGTTCCGCCTCCGATGTCAACGATCATATTACCGCAGGCCTTGCCAATATCAATACCTGCGCCAATGGCTGCTGCCACCGGCTCCTCGATAATGGCCACTTCACGTGCGCCTGCCTGGTAGGTGGCGTCCTCCACAGCCTTTTTCTCCACCTCGGTGGCGCCGCTGGGGATACATACACTGATCCTGGGCTTGCGCAGGGTCTTCTTGCCCACTGCCTTGCTGATGAAATACTTTAACATCTTCTCTGTTATGGTGTAATCTGAAATAACGCCCTGGCGCAGGGGGCGGACCGCAACAATATTGCCGGGGGTTCGTCCGATCATAAGACGCGCTTCCTCGCCGATGGCCATGATCTTGTTGGTATCACGATCAATAGCCACTACGGACGGTTCTTTTAATACAACGCCTTTACCCTTGATATAAACAAGGATGCTGGCTGTTCCTAAGTCAATTCCAATATCATTGGACATCATCGAAAACATATAGATAATTCCTCCTCGCTATCCGCACCCATGCAGGCTTATGGAACCTGTATGGCCGGAACGGCTGCTTCTATTACTCCTAAAATGGGGTTTTTGTGCTGTTCTATTTATAGCATTGCTTCTATTATATACAATATTGTAAAGTTTTCAAAGGGTTTTTTTCTTTTTTATTTTCTTTAGGTTTTTTTTATGCTATAGACATATTTCTGTCACAATTATTGCTTATGATAATAACAAGTTCACCGAGAGGTGGACGAGGCCTTTGTTTCAAGTGATTACTTGAAATCACAAAGCTTTTTCATACTCATACCGGACGAAGCAATTCGTCCGGCTCCCCTATTAATTATACCCGCTTTGGCTTTTTCAAAGCGGTTTTTTATATGCCGGCGCTGCCTGCATCGGACTGTTTTTATTGTTTCCTAATAATTTTTATTGTTTTTTCATGAAACGTCCATACTTTTCTCACATTTACCTGAGATAATAAGACCTGTAAAGCACAAAAAGCTTTTTCATACTCATACCGGGTAAGTAAAATTATCCGGTCCCCCTATAACATTTTCTTTTTTTATATACCTACCATTCCCTCGCATGGCCGCTGACCATGCGAACCAACAAAAAGGGACGTTCACTGTGGAGGACACAGGGAGACGTTCTTTTTTGTTCTCCCTGTGCCCCCACCTCTTACATTTTCCGAAGATATAAATTACTATTAAAACTGGAAAATTTAACCACATAAGAGGAGGTATCAGCAATGACAGCAACACCTAAATTACAGCCAAACCATACCCTGGACCAGTTTCAAAAGTACCTGGTCACAAGGAACAAGTCCCCTAACACGATCTGTGTTTACCGCTATGCAGTGGAACAGTTCTACCATCTCTATCCGCAGCTCACCCCCAGAAACCTGCAGCTCTACAAGGTGTATCTCCTGGAACATTATAAGCCCCAGACCGTCAACCTGCGGATCCGGGCCCTGAACTGTTTTATGGAATACCGGCAGACATCCATCACCCCTGTTTCCATGATCAAGATACAGCAGAAAACCTACCTGGACAAGATCATCAGCCAAGGTGATTATGAATACCTGAAGCGGAAGCTGATGGAAAACGAGGAGTACACCTATTATTTCATTGTGCGGCTCATCACTGCCACCGGGGTCAGGGTCAGTGAACTGATCACATTCCAGATAGAAGACATCCACAGAGGGCACAAGGATATTTACTCTAAAGGAAATAAAATGCGGCGTATCTATATTCCCACTATTCTGAAAGGCGAATTCCAGCAATGGTTTTCGGCTGCCTGCCGCACGGTTGGCCCTCTGTTTCTCAACCGTTTCGGCTCTCCCATCTCTCCCTCCGGCATCAGATCCCAATTCAAGGTTTTCGCCATACGCTACGGCCTGGACCCGGAGGTCATGTATCCCCACAGCTTCCGGCACCGGTTTGCAAAAAATTTCATAGAGAAATGCGGGGACATTTCCCTGCTCTCCGATCTTTTGGGCCACGAGAGCATTGAGACCACCAGGATCTATCTCCGGCGCAGCAGCAGTGAACAGTACCGGATCGTCAACAAGGTTGTGGACTGGTAAGATTGGGGGTGATATGATATGAATTCCATTACAGATAAAAATGTGCATAATCCGGACATGTTCCAGGCAAACTTAGAGTATTTCCGCGACTTTCTCCAAAAGCGCGGTTCCGCTGAAAATACCATTGACTCTTATCTCACATCGGTCCGGCATTATCACTCCCTGTTCTGCGATATCACGGTGGAGCATCTTCAGGAGTATAAGGCCTGGCTGATGGAGCACTATAAACCTTGTACGGTCAACACACGCATATACGGCATCAACCAGTACGTGATCGCACTCCAGGCAGCATTTACCGAGGAGAATATGGGGCCCGCTCATGAGGAGAATCCATTTTTTGTCCTGCCTGAGACCCTTTCCCTTCTGACTCCTTATAGACTTCCGTCAGTAAGGCACCAGCAGAAGCCATTTCTCAACAATGTGATCTCCAAACGTGATTATGAGCGCTTAAAGCGCTGTCTGAAACGGGACAACAATATGTTCTGGTATTTTGTAGTGCGCTTTCTGGGGGCCACGGGAGCCAGGGTCAGCGAGCTGATACAGATCAAAGCCGAGCATGTACAGATCGGATGTATGGACCTGTACTCCAAAGGGGGGAAGGTTCGCCGTATATATTTTCCGGAAAAGCTTTGCGGGGAAATGCTGGCCTGGCTGGCCCTGCGCGGTGTGCAGACCGGCTTTATCTTTACCAACCGGCGGGGCCGCCAGATCACTCCCCGTGGGATCAGCAGCCAGCTTAAGGTGCTGGCAAAACATTACCGGATCCGTCCGGACACGGTGTATCCCCATTCCTTCAGACACAGGTTTGCCAAGAATTTTCTCACAAAGTTCAACGATATCTCATTGCTGGCAGACCTTATGGGACATGAAAGCATTGAGACCACCCGCATTTACCTGACCCGTTCCTCCGATGAGCAGAGAGTGCTGATCGACAAAATTGTTACCTGGTAGATTGGCGAATGGCCACATGCAGATTGCATTTTTCACAGAAACCCAGTATGATTAAAGCATAAAACAGAGCAAAGGATGACCTTATATGTACGAATACGCGTGGTATCAGTGGCTTACTTTTTTCTTTATATATTGTTTTTTCGGGTGGATCTTTGAATCCTCCTATGTGTCGCTGAAAAAGAAACATTTTGTGAACCGCGGGTTCCTGCGGCTTCCCATGCTCCCCCTGTACGGGACCGGGGCTGTTATGATGCTGTGGGTCTCCCTGCCGGTGAAGGACAACCTGTTCCTTGTGTACCTCTCCGGCGTGGTGGCTGCCACGATCCTGGAATATGTTACTGGCTGGGGAATGGAAAAGCTGTTTAAGATGAAATACTGGGATTACAGCAACCAGCGTCTGAACCTTAAGGGATATATCTGCCTCAGTTCCTCCATTGCCTGGGGTTTTCTCACCATTTTCCTCACCGAGGTGATCCACCGTCCCATTGAGCGGTATGTGCTGGGTCTGCCTTTGATGGTGAATATTGTCTGTGTTGTTGTGGTATCCCTGCTGTTTGCAGCCGATGCAGCCGAGTCGGTCAAGGCTGCCCTGGACCTGGCCAAGGTGCTGGATGCCATGACCAATATGCGGGCGGAGCTGGATGATATCCAGGTGCAGATGGCGCTGCTGAAGGCTGAGACGGCCCAAAAGGTGGAGGAAGTAAAGGAAGAGGCTTCCCAGAAGTTTGTAATGGTCAGATCAGAAGCAGCCCTGCGTGCAGCGTCCCTGAAGGAAGATGCGGCAGAGCGCCTGGGTGACATGATGGAAAACACCATGGAACGCATGGGCGAATTTGTGGAGGATACGGCTGAGAAGGTGGGCGGACTGGTTGGCGGGACCGCGGACAAGGTGTCCGGGACCGCAAGGAAGCTGTCTGAGTTTACCGAGGATGCGGCTGCCAGGGTGAGCGCCACGTTGAGCCAGCGTGACGGGACCAGGGCCGGGGAAATTGGCTCCGGAGAAATCGTGGCTGGGGAGACCGGGGCCGGAGCCGGGAAAACCGCGGCCGGGGAGACCGGGGCCAAGCATGGATCTGTCGAAGTACCGGCCGGACACAGGGATCTCACCGGTGAACTTAGGGCAGCGGTCAGGGAACGCAGGGAAAAGCTGGCTGCTCTGTCCGGGCGGCTCAGCGTGCTCACGGAAAAGAGGCACCGCATATCCAGCCCCATGGGATTTTACAGGCGGAGCCTTTTAAAGGGCAATCCTTCCGCATCCTCCTCCAGGTTTGGGGAGGCCTTAAAGGAGCTGAGGGAGATCGCGGACAGAAAGAAAGAG